>Ga0207870_100023_pt1 | contig 249327 bp, 197 predicted proteins | sample CeladaPassage60B_FD_187477 | JGI IMG/M metagenome (GOLD analysis project Ga0207870, IMG submission 187477) | Cellulose-adapted microbial communities from the Joint BioEnergy Institute, USA - Passage3 60B (SPAdes) (version 2) | ecosystem: Engineered > Bioreactor > Continuous culture >...
ACAACCCGAGCTACTGGTGACTTTCACCCAATAGGAGCCTGCGGTATCAATGGTTATTTGCTGGGTGGTGTCGCCTGTATTCCACAAGTAGGTAGCACCCGGATTACCTGCGTTGAGCATGAGGCTTTCTCCCTGGCAGATGGCGGTATCCGGGCCGAGGTTGACGATGGGCAGCGGCTTGATGGTGAGGTGCAGGGTATCGGTGGCGGCACAACCCGAGCTACTGGTGACTTTCACCCAATAGGAGCCTGCGGTATCAATGGTTATTTGCTGGGTGGTGTCGCCTGTATTCCACAAGTAGGTAGCACCTGGGCCTGCATTGAGCGTGAGACTTTCTCCCTGGCAGATAGCGGTATCCGGGCCGAGGTTGACGATGGGCAGCGGCTTGATGGTGAGCTGCAGGGTATCGGTGGCGGCACAACCCGAGCTACTGGTGACTTTCACCCAATAGGAGCCCGCGGTATCAACCGAGATAGATGGCGAAGTTTCTCCTGTATTCCACAAGTAGGTAGCACCTGGGCCTGCGTTGAGCGTGAGGCTTTCACCCTGGCAGATGGCGGTATCCGGGCCGAGGTTGACAACAGGCAGCGGCTTGATGGTGAGCTGCATGGTATCGCTGGCGGCACAACCCGAGCTACTGGTGACCTTCACCCAATAGGAGCCTGCGGTATCCACCGAGATAGATGGTGAAGATTGTCCGGTATTCCACAAGTAGGTGGCACCTGGGCCTGCGTTCAGCGTGAGGCTTTCTCCCTGGCAGATGGCGGTATCTGGGCCGAGGTTGACGATGGGCAGCGGCTTGATGGTGAGCTGCATGGTATCGCTGGCGGCACAACCCGAGCTATTATCGGTGACTTTCACCCAATAGGAGCCTGCGGTATCGACCGAGATAGATGGTGAAGTTTGTCCGGTATTCCACAAGTAGGTTGACCCTGGATTACCTGCGTTCAGCGTGAGACTTTCTCCCTGGCAGATGGCGGTATCCGGGCCGAGGTTGACGATGGGCAGCGGGTTGACGGTGAGCTGCAGGGTATCGGTGGCGGCACAACCCGAGCTATTGGTAACTTTCACCCAATAGGAGCCTGCGGTATCCACCGAGATAGATGGTGAAGATTGTCCGGTATTCCACAAGTAGGTAGCACCTGGGCCTGCGTTGAGCGTGAGGCTTTCACCCTGGCAGATGGCGGTATCCGGGCCGAGGTTGACAACAGGCAGCGGGTTGACGGTGAGCTGCAGGGTATCGGTGGCGGCACAACCCGAGCTACTGGTGACTTTCACCCAATAGGAACCTGCGGTATCGACCGAGATAGATGGCGAAGTTTGTCCGGTATTCCACACGTAGGTGGCACCCGGATTGCCTGCGTTGAGCGTGAGGCTTTCTCCCTGGCAGATGGCGGTATCTGGGCCGAGGTTGACGATGGGTAGCGGGTTGACGGTGAGCTGCAGGGTATCGGTGGCGGCACAACCCGAGCTATTGGTAACTTTCACCCAATAGGAGCCTGCGGTATCCACCGAGATAGATGGCGAAGATTGTCCGGTATTCCACAAGTAGGTAGCACCTGGGCCTGCGTTGAGCGTGAGGCTTTCTCCCTGGCAGATGGCGGTATCCGGGCCGAGGTCAACAACAGGCAGCGGGTTGACGGTAAGCTGCAGGGTATCGCTGGCAGCACAACCCGAGCTACTGGTGACTTTCACCCAATAGGAACCTGCGGTATCCACCGAGATAGATGGAGAAGATTGTCCGGTATTCCACAAGTAGGTAGCACCTGGGCCTGCGTTGAGCGTGAGGCTTTCTCCCTGGCAGATGGCGGTATCCGGGCCGAGTTTGACGATGGGAGGAGCATGAAACGTTACCTGAATGGTGTCGTAGATTTCTCCGCAGGCCGGACTGGTTACTTTGACCCAATAATTGCCGGTAGAGCTTACCCGAATGGTGGATGTTGTATCATTGGTACTCCATAAATACGTAAGTCCGGGAGGTGGAGTGCCCCGAAACGGGGAGAGAGTAAGGGTATCGCCCTCGCATGCATCGGTATCAGCACCCAGATTCACGGATGAAGGATCAAAGACCGTAACCAGCGAAGAATCAGTGGCGGTGCAGGTTCCCGCTGCTCCGGATGATAGACTAGCAGTTACATAATATTTTGTTGTAACAGAGGGATGCACTGTAATGCTGGATGTGGTGTCGCCTGTACTCCATAAGTAGCTTGTATAGCCTTCTTGAGCACGGAGGGTAGCAGAGCTGCCTGCGCAAATTACCGTATCTCCCGGATGGACTACTGGTGAACGCAGCACCAGCAAATGCACCATGTTGGAAGGCGAGTTGCAGGTGGAATAGCCGATCTGTCCTTGTTCAGCAGCCAGGAAACGATAATATCGCGTATCCGAAGTATCGGTGGAGGGAATGATATACAGCGAATCGGTTGCGCCGGCAATATTGGTCCAGTTCACCCCATCCATGCTAACCTGCCATTGATAGGTGGGATGAGCAAAATATCCGGGCGTAACCGAAGCAAAAATGGTATCGGGATTGCCGGAGCAAATGGTATCGCTGCTTTGGTCGCTGTTGTGCAGATAGGCAATGAGGGTGGGGCCGCAATAGGTAAATTCGATATCATCAATGGCAAGATCATTCCCGCAACCCCCGGGAGCATTGTTGCGTATGACCAGTTTTACGCTATCCAAGCCTATCGGAGTTCGGAATCCGAAACCATATCGCTGCCAAGTGGGACTATCCACAATCTGTCCGGAACCGTTGGTGGTCAGCTTCATGGAGACGTCATAGGTATTTACACTATCTATGACTTTATTCGTTAACGGGTTCACGACCAAAAAGGTAACATTGGGAAATTTGGTTTGCCCCGAGCAATTGCTTTGTAGCACTTGTTTACCATCTACATTTAAAAGCCATGCACTAAATGAATATTGAGCTCCTTGGCATAGGCCTTTAATCGTTTGCGTGTAAAATATTCTAGGTAGCGTATCGGCATTTACCAGAAGCATCCCGCCATTTGGATTTCCGGTATGATCTTTCATTGTTACCCATTCACATCTTCCATTGATAGTGTTTGCGGTAATGACATAAGAGTTATCATACAACCAAAAGCTATCGTTTTGAGGCTTTTTAGGGTTACACGGAACGGGTGGAAACGTATCGTATTGGTAGCTTATAAATGCTGGCGGATTCAATGGACGTCTGGCAGTATCATTGGGCAAAGTGCCGAAATCTTCAAACAAAAACGGTGAGGATGCCTTGGTACCCGCACAATCGGTGGAAGGACAATACACGACATGGACCTTATATTGGTAGGTACTACCATTGTACGTTGCGCGTACAGTGATGTAACCTGTGTCAGTAAACTGAACCGTTACACTCCGGGTCGTTTTATTGCTAGTGAGGAAAATAGAATTTGGAATATTCCACTGTACATTGGTGGAATTGCCTGCATTTGGCAGATCGAAAGTAGCGAAGGTGTTTACACAAACCGTTTTAGGGCCAACGATTTGTGCGTCAGCTATCTGCCACCAGGCACTGATAATCATGATGAAGATCAATGGCTTCCTCATGGTTTTTCATGGATATGGTCCACATGGAATTTATGCTGCCTGACGTTTCAGGTCAGGCCGAGTCAGCCATTCATCTTAAAAAATTGTAGAACCTGTTTTGCATAACTCCTGTTTTATGTTTTTAAAATACTTGTGGCAATTTCATTTCCGCTGGCAAGGGCCGATTCTACCGTGCCCCATGGAGGATGGGCATAATAGGCTTCTCCGGCGAAGTATAACCGATGAGGGAAAAAGGCCTGAAGTTGTTTGATAAGGGTTTGATGTCCGGGTACCGGATAACTGTAACTTCCGCAGGCAAATGGGTCTAAATACCAATCAAATATAAAATATTTTAACAATTCCTTTTGTAAAATTTTGGCGGGTAAACCGGATATCTGTACAAGTGATTGAATAACAGCATCTTTTTGAATAACCGGCCATGTATTACCAGATGGAAGAGGTCCTCCTTTCCAGCCTGTGAGTACGGGCCAATCATTTGGATAGGCTGTCCACCAGGTAGGCACGGGCGCCTGGCTGATCAGGAAGCCCATATCCGGAGCAAAGCGTGATGGCCACCAGGGATGTTTCCATAGGGTAATGATTTTGGTGGCCGTTCCGTAGCCCAATTGCTGCATAACCTGGATGATGTGGTCTTCTCCGGGTTCTATGGAAATGCCTTGATGACTGTATTTTTGGAAAATACCCGGCGGCAAGGTGATGACCACCCGATCAGCCATATACGTTAGGATCTTTTGCCGGAAATGAGCCTTCACCTGGACGAAGGCAGGGGATGATAAGGAAACCTGCCTGACCGGATGGGCATAAAGCAATTTTCCGCCCGCCTGTTGAAATTGGGCTACCATGCCATAAATCATGGCCCCATAGCCTGAAGCCTGCAGGTGCGTTGCCCGGCCTATCCGATAATTGGGCCCCTCTTCTTGTTCCCATTCATCGCGCAGGGCAAGCACGCTAACCCGTTCCGGGTCGGCTGCATCATAACCCATGGCAAAGCGTAACAGCTCCTGTCGGAAATCCGCGTAGGATTCTCCGGGAAAATAGGTGTTCAGAAAAGCATGAAGCGTGGTATCGTGCCTGAGGCCGGCGAGGATTTCATGAAATTTCTTCCATGCCGCTTCCTGAGAAGGAGAGGGAGAAGATGCATCCGGAAACAATCGGATGGTTTTTCCTGTTACTGCAGAGACAGGTAAGTGTAATTTCTCTACCCATCTGAAGGTATGAGGCAGGCGCCCATGGATAAATTCAGCACCGGCCTCCAGGTTATATCCAGTTTGCTTGTCGGTGAATGTATGGATACGGCCACCCGCGCGGTTTCGGGCTTCGAGTATCAATACTTTTTGTCCGGCTTCCGCAAGCCTTACACCACATTGCAGGCCCGCTGCTCCGGCACCTACAATGAGTGTATCCCATTTGGCAGATATTCCCATCCGCTCAAAATTACAATAGCAGAGCTTCACTCCAGCCAGATTCGTCCCTTCAGCCGGATATCTGCTGAGGAAGCAGCTATCCAGACATCAAACCAGCCGGGTTTTTTGCTGATTTATAAACACTTCATTTTTGTTATCAAACCCATTGAAATATTTTACCGTAAAAAATCAATCCAGCCCTCATAATAGATTGTCTGGGCGGAAAGGGTTGATGTCCTGGCTGTCAGTACAATGCCGAGCCGAAATACTTTCCTAACACATGGCTTTGGGTTAAAAGAAAAAATCGGGGCTCTCTGGATGCGTATGTCTCCACAATGCCTGCAGCAGATAATAATCTGCATAGATCAGCGGCACATCCATTTCCCGGTGATGATGGGCATCGCCGGTTGCATGTTTCAGTAAAAAATATGTGTGAGCGTTGTTTATATTCAGATAGGCTGGTGAACACAGGCTTTGCAGCAGGTTCATTGCCCATTGCTGATAATAGGCAGCTTTTTTAGCAGGTACATAACGTTTCAATTCCAGCAGGGCCGAAGCTGCAATAGCGGCTGCAGAAGCATCCTTTAGCTGTTTCAGGCTATCGGGTGCATTGAAATCCCATGGTGGAATATGATCAGGAATCACAGCGATGTGACGGATAAAATAATCGGCTGCTTTTTGTGCATAAAACAGGTAACGTTTATTTTGGGTATAACGGTAAGCCACCGTGAGTCCATAAATGGCCCAGGCCTGCCCGCGTGACCAGCAGCTGCTATCGGCATATCCCTGCCAGGTTTTGCGCGCCAGCAGGGAGCCGGAAGCCGGGTCGTAATCCAGCACATGAAAGGTACTGAAATCTTTCCGGAAACGGTATCGCAAATCGTGGTTGATGTGCGATACCGCTATCCGGTAAAAACTGCTGTCGCCGGTGAGGGCTGTGGCACGGAAAAGCAGCTCCAGATTCATCAGGTTGTCCACGATCACCGGATAATGCCAGGGACCTCCATCCCAGGATTTGATTTCACCCACCTGCGGATGAAAACGTTGGCTAAGCGAATGCGCTGCACGAATCAGCACTTCACGAAATTCAGCCTGATGGGTAGTCTGATAGGCTTTTTCAAACGGGATGCCCACCATAAAACCCAGATCGTGGGTAGTGGTAAGGGTATCGTCGGCCGAGAGGGGAAGGGTATAGGCAAGGGCTTGCTGTTGCCAGTAAGGATTATGTGTGAATGCATGCAAATACCACAATTTACCCGGAAAAAAACCAGCTGTCCAGCCGTGGATATTCACCTCAACGGGCTGACCGCTTGCCGTCAGGCTGTGCAGGAACCGCAAGCTATCCCGATGCACAGCGAAATATGCCTTTGTTTGTTGCCCAGCCAGCTGCACAACCCGATTGACGGGCAAGGTATCGGATGCGGAGAGCCGATTGATAAATCCGGCATATGCGTGGCTGAAGATCCAGCAGAAAAGGATGAGCAACCGCATGTTTTTCAGTTTGGACAAAGATGCCCGAAATGGATAAAAACTGCAAGTGTTTTTTGTGCAATCGTTTTCGTAAATGAGGTCAATATGAATGATATTTTTTGTATTTTTCACTTATGGCAGAGAAAATAGATTTGAAACGCATCGCCCGTGAATTAAATCTGGCCGTATCTACCGTATCGCGTGCATTGCGCGACAGTTATGAGATCAGCGAGGAAACCAAACAGAAAGTTTTTGCACTGGCCCAACAGCTGAATTATGAGCCTAATCCTTATGCCAGCAGCCTCAGGCGCCAGAAAAGCAAAACTATTGGAGTGGTATTGCCTGAACTGCCCAATAATTTTTTCACACATGTGGTGAATGGCATTGAATGGGTGGCCCGGCAAAAAGGGTATCATGTGTTGATTTACATCACGCATGAACAGGTAGAACAGGAAATTTCCCTAATCCGTCATCTGCAGAGCGGACGTGTAGATGGTGTATTGGCTTCTGTATGTGCCGGCACCCAGGATATTGCGCATTTTCGCAGTTTGCAGCAGCATGGTATTCCGCTGGTATTTTTCGATAGGGTTTGTGAGGATAGCGGTTTCCCGACCGTTACTACCAATGATTATGAAGCCAGTTACAACGCCACGGTGCATCTGATTCAGCAAGGCTGCAGGCATTTGTATCATTTAACCCTACCTCTGCATTTATCCATCGCCCGAAAAAGATTGCAAGGTTTTCTGGATGCCCTGCGGCAATATCAGTTGCCGGTAGAAGCATCAACGGTACTGATTGCAAAGGATATAGATCAGTTTTACGACCAGCTTGAACAATTGCTTTGCAGTGCGCAGCCACCCGACGGTATTTTTGCTGCCGTGGAAAAACTAGTGCTGCAGGTATATCATATTTGCCAGAAACGGCACATCTGCATTCCGCATCAGCTGAAGGTACTCGCCTTTTCGAACCTGGAAACCGCTCCCCTGTTGGCACCTCCGCTTACCACCATCACCCAACCGGCTTTTGAAATCGGGAAAAAAGCCGCCGAACTGTTGTTCAGAAAAATTGAAAAGAAACGGGATGTGTTTGAGCAAATGCATTATGTGATTCCATCCGCTCTTGTGATCCGTGATTCTACGCGGATTTTGGGCCCGTCCGTATCCAAGGAGCCAGCTGCTGAACTGATTCATTCGGCATAAAAATTTTTTTTATTTACTTCGGTGTACTTACCTTTGCGCCGCCAAATCCATTTCACATGGAAGCTGACAGTCGATTACGTTTGTTTATTTCGATGGTTTAACCTGCCCGCTGCATAGCCGCTTTATTGCCTGCAGCGGGTAATAAAGCGTGAGCTATGCGTTTGTTCTTCATCTGTTCGTTTATTCCGGCACGCTTGCAACTGTTTTATCAGTTTTATTTTCCTTCACCGTACAGGAGTTAAGGATCTGCATGCATGGCCATTGGCTGGCTCATGCAAAAAAGAAACTTGTATTGTTTCATCCTTAAATCCTGAATCATGGTATCCATCGCACAGGTATTCAATCGCAAGGTTGTTGGTACAGGAAATAAGAACAATAACGGGAATCAGGTGAATCTTGAATTTCCCGGAGCACAAAGATTGCAGCAGATTGCAGCGTTATCTGCTGAAGAAGTTTATTCAGCCCTGCAAAGTGATGAAACAGGTTTGTGGCAAGAAGAGGCCGAAGAAAGGCTTGAACAGTATGGGTTGAATGAAATCAGCCATGACCGCGCACCTGCCTGGTATATGCAGCTGATTGAGGCATTTATGAATCCTTTTGTAGGTGTGCTGGCTATTATTGCTGTCATTTCCTTTTTCACAGACGTATGGTTTTCTCCGCCCGGACAGCGCGATTACAGCACGCTGGCAGTGATCCTGGTGATGATCCTGGTGAGTTCTTTTCTCCGCTTTTGGCAGGAATATCGCAGCAACCGGGCTGCCGAAGCCTTGAAAGGAATGGTGAAAACCACGGCTACGGTGTTGCGCAAGGGGCTGGGCAGAAAGGAGATACCTATTCAGCAACTGGTGCCCGGCGACATCATCTGGCTGGCAGCCGGTGACATGTTGCCGGCCGATTGCCGGATTCTGACCAGCAAGGATTTGTTTATCACCCAGGCTATGCTGACCGGCGAATCCGTGCCGGTGGAAAAGCACCCTGCCCCTGTGGCCGATCCGCAGGCTGTTTCGGTTTTTGAGCTGAGCAATATTGCCTTTATGGGTACCAATGTGGTAAGCGGTTCGGCACTGGCTATCGTGGTGGTTACCGGCAATCAGACCTATCTGGGTTCACTGAGTCGCACACTGAGCCGCAAAAGGGCGGAAACCAGCTTTGACCGGGGTGTAAACAACGTAAGCTGGCTGTTGATCCGGGCGATGATGATCATGGTGCCTTTGGTGTTTCTCATCAATGGACTGACGAAAGGCGACTGGGTCAATGCGTTCTTGTTTGCCCTGGCCATGGCGGTGGGATTAACACCGGAAATGCTGCCCATGATTGTGACGACCAATCTGGCCAAGGGTGCCATCAACATGAGCCGCCGCAAGGTAATTGTCAAACGGCTGAATGCTATTCAGAATATTGGTGCCATGGATGTGTTGTGTACCGATAAAACCGGCACCCTTACGCTCGATAAGGTAGTGCTGGAACGACATCTGAATGTGCATGGTGTGGACGATGATGAGGTATTGAAATGGGCTTATCTGAACAGTTATCACCAAACCGGCTTGAAAAATCTGCTGGATCTGGCTGTGCTGGAACACGCCCAGGAGCATGCATTGTTCAAAGAAGAAGAACAATACGAAAAGGTTGATGAAATTCCCTTCGATTTTCAGCGTCGCCGCATGTCGGTAATCGTGAAACTGCCCAATCAGAAACACTTGCTGGTGTGCAAAGGAGCTGTGGAAGAAATGATTGATTTGTGCAGCTACACCTTTCAACCCGATGAAAACCGCTCCCTGCACATTTATCGCGATCCGGTGATTCCGCTTACAAAGGAAATGAAAGAAAATATTTTGCGCATTTCCCGTGAATTGAATGAAGACGGCCTGCGGGTATTGCTGGTGGCTATCAAAGAATATGAACCCCGCCCGCTGAATTATACAGTGGAAGATGAATGCGACATGGTGTTTACGGGATTCATCGGATTTCTGGATCCGGCCAAACCTTCGGCACGCCCCGCTATTGAAGCCCTTCAAAAACTGGGAGTGCAAATCAAGGTTCTCACCGGCGATAATGATGTGGTGGCCCGTAAAATCTGCAGGGATGTAGGCATCTCAACCCAGCATATTCTGCTGGGTGCAGATGTGGAAAAGATGGATGATGATACCCTGAAGGCCCATTTAAAACAGGCCAGCATTCTGGCCAAGCTCAGCCCCATGCAGAAGGCCCGTGTGGTGAAGCTGCTGCAGTCGATGGGACATACTGTTGGCTTTCTGGGTGATGGTATCAACGACGCAGCAGCGCTGAAACAGGCCGATGTGGGAATTTCGGTGGATACGGCTGTGGATATTGCCAAGGAAAGTGCCGACATTATTCTGCTGGAAAAAGATCTGATGGTATTGCGCAAAGGTGTGATTTACGGCCGTCGTACGTTTGGCAATATCATCAAATACATCAAAATGGCGGTGAGCAGCAATTTCGGGAATATGTTCAGCATGCTGGGTGCCAGTGCCATATTCCCGTTTTTGCCCATGATGCCCGTTCAGCTGCTGGTGCAGAATCTGCTTTATGATTTGTCGCAGATTTCTATTCCCTGGGATAAAATGGATGCTGAATATATTTCCGTTCCCCGCAAATGGGAAGCTGAAGGCATTGCCCGGTTTATGATTTTTATCGGCCCCATCAGTTCCATATTCGATTATGTGACATTCTTTGTGATGTATCATATTTTTCATGCCAATACACCTGCTCATCAGAGCCTGTTTCAGTCTGGCTGGTTTGTAGAAGGCTTGCTTTCGCAGACGTTGATTGTGCACATGATCCGCACAAAGAAAATTCCTTTCATCGAAAGCTGGGCCACCTGGCCTGTTATTGCCCTTACGGTTTTTATTATGGCAATAGGTATCTGGATTCCATTCTCACCTTTTGCTTCGGCTTTAGGCTTGCAACCCTTGCCTGCTGTGTATTTCATTTACCTGATTCTGATCCTTGCCAGCTATTGTGTGCTTACACAGGTAGTGAAAACCTGGTATATCCGGAAGTTTGGGCAATGGCTGTAAATCTTTTTGTAAAACTATTCAAACACAAAAAAATGCGGACGAAATATAAGTATGCACGTATTGTTTTTGCAGGAATCATGATTGCATGTATCGCTCGTGTAGCCCGTGCTCAGCAGGTTGATTCGATTGTAAACCAGGCATGGAATATACATGGTCAGTTTACTTTTATTACTCAGTATCATCCGGCATTTCATGCAGCTTATTCAGGTAAGAACAGTTTATCAGATTCTTCAGATCATGAATCATCTCTTACCTTTACATTGTTTATTGGCAGAAGGCTTTGGCGCAACGCAGCCGTCTATTTCAGCCCGGAGGTTTCCGGAGGATTGGGTTTTAATGATGCGCGTGGGATAGCTGGTTTTACCAACGGAGATATTTATCGCGTGGATAACCCAACACCCCAGGGATATGTAGCAAGATTGTATCTGATACAATATATTCCATTGGGTGGTTCATCAGATGTTCAACCGGATGAGCCTTTGCAGCTTGGCGGATACGTTCCCAGCAGGCGCCTGGAAGTTATTGCCGGGAAGCTTTCGATGACGGATTTATTTGATGATAATCCGGTAAGTCATGATCCGCGTACACAGTTCCTGAACTGGTCAATTATGGATGATGGTGCCTGGGATTTTCCGGCTGATACGCGGGGATATGATGCTATTGTTTCGCTGGGCTATGTAACGCCGCATTGGACTATCCGCATGGCAGAAGCCCTGGAGCCTACTTATGCCAATGGCAGTACATTAAACTGGAATCTTCATCGCAGTCATTCGGAGACCATTGAATGCACTTATACCGGAACATGGCGTCAGCATCCGTTGTTCGCAGGCATACATGTATATAACAATTTTACTCCAGCACCTGAATATGCAGCCGTTGTTCGTGCCAAAAAGCTGGGCACAGATACCACAATGGATGTGATTGATCCTTCTCCTGTGAGCCATTCAAAATATGGAGTGGGAGCGAGTATGAGTTATACTGCTAATGCCCGGTTACAAACTTTTTTGCGTGCCGGATGGAATGACGGACATACTGCCACCTGGGCGTTTACGGAAATTGATCGTTCCATAAGCGCGGGAGGTATGTATCAGATTCCTCTTCCGTCAAGGCAGAAGTATTGGCAGCGTTCAGATCGGTTCCTGCAGATCGGGTGTGCATTTGTGGTGAATGGCCTTTCGGCTCCGCATCGGGAATTTCTGGAAGCTGGTGGTTATGGCTTTGTGATTGGCGACGGAAAACTGCGCTATGCCACTGAAAATATTGCCGAATTATATGCGCTGTTCCCATTGCATCAGCTGATTACGCTGACCGGTGATTTCCAATGGATTGTTCATCCGGCATACAACCGTGATCGCGGTCCGGTGGCTGTGGGGAGCATTCGCCTGCATGTAGCTTTTTGAAGCAAATAAAACATGCATGCTTGCGCCGAATGAAGCTGGCAGCCTAGGCATTTAAAGCTCCAAGTCGCCCCAGCCTTTGCGGTAAGTACGTCGCAGAAACTGATTTGCTGGTTCAAAGTTGGTGATTCGCATTTGCCGGGCATCCCATTGGTAGGTGATATAACGACCGGGAGTAGTAAGCACGGTTTGATTACCCCGTTTTTCCTGCATTTGCAGGGTAAAGCAGCGCAACAGCAGGTTGCCCATCAGCACGGTTTCCGTGAGGGGGCCGGCATAGCCTTCAAAAGGAGAATCTACTTCGGCGTTTCCGTAACCGGCCAGGCATGCATCAATCCATTGCCACCAATGGCCGTCCATGCCACCCGGCACACGGGGATATTTTTCCGGAATCCGGATATCCTCGTTCAGCGACAGGGGCAGTAACCGGGGATTATTTCCTCCCCAGCCACAGGCAATTTTGCCGTGTGTACCGATAAACAGCGAACCTCCTTCGTAGTCATCGCCGGGAGGAATGGCCGCCAGAGCTTCATTTTCATTGACACTGGGATCCAGTTCATCGGGCCGGTCGGGAATCAGTCCGCCGTCCATCCAATACAGACGCAGGTTACGTCCATTTTTCAGCGGAAAGATGTAGCGCAGGATACTGGCAGGCGGAATGCTTTCCTGATAGAAGGCTTCCTGAAAAATGCCGGAATACAGGGTTACGGCGCTGCAGGTGATTTCGGTGGGATAGCCCAAATCGAACAATTTGAATGCAGGGCCGATGATATGGCAGCCCATGTCGCCCAGGGCGCCTGTGCCAAAGCGCCACCAGCCGCGCCAGTTGAAGGGTACCAGGTTGTCAATATAGTCCACATATTCCGCTGTTCCCAGCCACAAATCCCAGTTAAGTTCCTTCGGTACAGGCGGATGATCTTTCGGCCAGGGGATGCCCTGGGGCCAGACGGGCCGGTTGGTCCAGTTATAGACAGTATGCACGTCCCCAATTAAACCAGCTTCCAGCCATTCGCGCAACGTACGCATACCATCACACGATGCACCTTGGTCGCCCATCTGCGTAACCACTTTATATTTTTTAGCAGCCTCCGTAAGAATGCGTGCTTCGTAAATATCGTGTGTCAGCGGTTTTTGCAGATAAACATGTTTGCCCATTTGCATGGCCCTGAGCGCGACGATGGCGTGGTTATGATCCGGAATAGCAATGGTTACGGCATCGAAATGCGCATGCTCTTTCTCATACAGTTCCCGCCAGTCTTCATAAAAACCGGCTTTGGGAAATTCTTTTCTGCGCGGAGCGGCCATGCGTTGATCCACATCGCAGAGATAGGCAATGACGGCATTTTTCTTCGGGGCATTGGCAAAATGATGGATATCGTTTTCCCCCTCGCCGCCACAGCCTATGGCAGCGATATACAACGTATCGCTGGGAGCCACATAACCCTTTCCGCCAAGTACATGGCGCGGTACGATGTAAAATCCGGCTGTGGCCATGGCAGCCGTTTTCAGAAATTCGGCCCTCGAAAGCCGGCGTGGTTCATGTACAGGATTGTCGTTTGACATAGATATTAGTTGAGGTGGAAAGTATTACCAGGTACGAATCTTGATATTGCGAAACCACAGTTTCCCGTTTTCCGTACCCTGCAGCGCAATATGTCCTTTCTGAAAACTGCCAAAATCAGGCATGGTAGCAAATTTGCTATGGGCAATCAGCTGTTTCCATGCGGGTGTCCACAAATGGGTATCTATGATCCGGTGTCCGTTTTCAAACAGTTGAAGATGGCCGTGGTCGCAGATGATTTCATAGGTATTCCACTCACCTCCCGGAGTTACCCATTCGGTATCGGCTGCTATCAGATCGTATAAATCGCCAGCGCGGCATTTCAAGATGCGGCTGTCGGGACTGCAGCACAGATCCACAATCTGCATTTCTGGGCCTGTGTTCCAGGTTTCATGATAGGCAGGAGATTCATGTACATAAAACATGACGCCGCTGTTGCCACAGGGCTCAACTTTCCATTCTATTTTCAGATCAAAATTGGCAAACTCTTCATCGCTGGTCAGGTCGGCATAATCCGCATATGGGCTATGGGCGTTTTTATCCAGTACAATACAACCGTTTTCCACTTTCCAGGCTTTACCCGGATGTTTCTCCAGATAAGAATGCCAGCCACTCAGGTCTTTGCCATTGAACAGCAGGCGCCAGCCAGCGGCTTTTTCCCGGGCTGTCAGGGTATTGGCAGGCTGGTTCTGGGCAATGCAGAATAATGAAAACGTCAGGCATACAAAAACAAAACAGCCAAAGGGAAGGCGCGGCATGCAGCAAAAGTTTATGGGTAAAGGAATAGCTCACAAGGTATGGACTCAAATAGAAAAAAGCAATGCAGGAAAAGAAAAAATTGGACGTAAATTTGCAGCTGTTGGGTTGTTAGCTCAGTTGGTTCAGAGCATCGTCTTGACAGGGCGGGGGTCACCGGTTCGAATCCGGTACAACCCACAGCTCTTTTGAATGGGTTGTTAGCTCAGGGGTTCAGAGCACTGTCTTCACACGGCAGGGGTCACTGGTTCAAATCCAGTACAACCCACAGTTTGGGGTTCATGTCTTTGATATTCATGAACACAGGTGATGGAGTTCACCTTTAACCGCCTGATTTACCAAGGCTGATAACTCCTGTACATTTGCCATTTATGAAATGATTACATATGTACAGGAATTTGTTAATCGTCGGCATGGGTAGTTTTATAGGCGGTGCATTGCGCTACCTCTTGCAAACACTCATCCAACGTTATTATCCTGCTCCCATTCCCCTGGGTACCTTATGTGTAAATGTAAGTGGTTGCTTTCTAATTGGCGTGATTTATGGCCTGTCAGTAAAAGGCGGACTTTTATCTCCCGAAATGCGCTTGTTTCTTGCAGTAGGTGTTTGCGGGGGCTATACTACTTTTTCTTCATTTGCCTATGAAAATGTATCCCTGCTGATGGATGCCGAATGGTTTTATTTCGGTTTATACACTTCTCTAAGCTTTTTCTTCGGCATGTTTGCTGCTTATCTGGGAGCCTATCTGGTTAAAATCTTTTAAATCATTTTACACATGGAAACATTAAACGGAGAATCCAAATTATTGCGCATTTTCATCGGTGAAATTGATAAACTGGGTAAACAGCCTTTGTACGAGGCGATCTTGTTTGCTGCACGCAAACAGGGCATGGCTGGCTGCACGGTGTTAAGAGGCATCATGTCGTTTGGCGCTGGTTCGATGGTGCATACAGCCAAATGGATTGATGTTTCGGAAGACCTGCCCATTGTGGTGGAAATAGTGGATAAAGAAGAAAAAATCAATGCTTTTCTTCCGGCATTGCATGAAATGATGCAAAAGGCTGGCTGTGGCGGGTTGATTACCATTGAAAAAGCGCAGGTATTGTATTATCGCCATTGAACGAAATATGGCTATTGAAATTGAACGGCGTTTTCTGGTGAAGCCTGATGCCTGGCATCAGCTGGTATCGCAGCAAAAACTCAAAGGCAAACGATATGTGCAGGGTTATCTGTGCATGGGTGAAAAAGCTGTGATACGCGTTCGCATAGCAGATACGCAGGCATGGATTACAATAAAAGGGAAAACTTCGCATGCTACGCGCACTGAGTTTGAATATCCCATACCTGTTGCTGATGCACAACAAATGCTCAGGCTGTTGACTGCAAACACACTGATTCAGAAAACGCGCTATCATCTGGCAACTGATGAGGATGGCTATTGGGAAGTAGATGTATTCCACGATGAAAATGAAGGGTTGATCATAGCCGAACGTGAACTCATGCTTCCTGGTCAGTTTCTGATATTACCAGAATGGATAGATCGGGAAATCACGGAAGACCCGCGATTTTACAATATGAATCTGGCACTTCATCCATTTAAAAATTGGTCGCATGAACTCAAATCCTGAACTACCTGAAAATTATTTTCGTGTGTTTCGTTCGCTGGCGCAGCTCATTGAAGAAAAACTTGTGGAAATGGAGATGAGTTTTGTGCGATTCCAACAGCCCACACGAGTTCATCTGGAATACCAGTATGATCTCGATGAAGCAGATTGCAACCGCATCAAACAAGTCATTGGCCGGATGTATCAGGAACTTGAAGTTTTTGTCAATCGTTATCAGATACCGCCTAGATCTTTTAGTCTGCGCAAGCAGTTGTTGGTACAGAATTCATTTCTCTGGGAAGATCTGGAAAACTCGCGCAGCAAACGCATCCGGGGATATGGAGCAGTAAACGATGTTTTGATGCAGGAACTCGATACATTTTTAGATCATCTGATTATGTTTTCCAATCAGATATCCGACATCTGCCAGGGGAATTTAAAAGAAAATATACAAAATGGATAGTTTATGAAAATTACATCTTTGCATGCACGCGAAGTGCTTGATTCGCGTGGCAATCCCACAGTGGAAGCCGAAATTACCATCGACAGCCGGTTTCAGGCTTCAGCCATAGTGCCTTCCGGAGCAAGCACGGGTGAAAAAGAAGCGGTGGAGCTGCGCGATGGCGATTTGCAACGGTACAAAGGCAAAGGCGTATTACAGGCCGTTGGACATGTCAATGGAGAAATCAGTTATGCCCTGCTAAATAAGGAAATTCCAGACCAGGCCGCACTCGATCGGATCCTGATTGAACTGGACGGAACGCCTAACAAGTCCAGACTGGGAGCCAATGCCATTCTTGCCGTTTCTATAGCATTTGCCAAAGCCATGGCGCTGGCGCGCGGCATACCTCTCTATGCACAGCTGGAAACGCATGACACCTATGTAATGCCTGTGCCTTGCATGAATGTGATCAATGGTGGACGTCATGCCGACAACAGCATCGATTTTCAGGAATTCATGATTGCCCCGCATCGGGCGCATTCTTTCCGCGAAGCTATTCGCATGGGTATAGAAACATTTCAGACGTTAAAAGAAATCCTCCGCAAGAAAGGTTATGTAACGGCTGTAGGCGATGAAGGAGGCTTTGCACCAAATCTTTCATCCAATGAAGAAGCTATCGAAATCATTCTCGAAGCCATCGTGAAAGCAGGTTATGCACCGGGTGATGATATCTCAATCTGCATAGATCCCGCAACCAGTGAGCTCTGGGAGGCTGGCCGCTATGTATTGTTTAAATCCATGAAAGGCTCACTGAGCCGCGATGAACTGCTCGATTTGTGGGTCAACTGGGTGAGACAATATCCTATTGTGCTGCTTGAAGACGGAATGGCCGAGAACGACTGGGATGGCTGGAAAATGCTTACACAAACACTAGGCAACCAGGTAGAATTGGTGGGTGACGATATCTTTTGTACCAACCCATCCATCTTTCAAAAAGGCATCGAACAAGGTATTGCCAATAGCATCCTGATCAAGCTGAATCAAATCGGCACGGTGACGGAAACGCTGCAAACCATTCAACTGGCACGCCAGCATCATTATAAGTATTTCATTTCTCATCGCAGCGGAGAAACCGAAGATACCACCATTGCTGATCTGGCTGTGGCTACCTGTGCAGGGCATATCAAAACTGGCAGTGGATGCCGCGGCGAACGCATTGCAAAATTCAACCGCTTGCTCCGTATCGAAGAAGAGCTGGGCCATCGGAGTCGTTTTGCAGGAAAACAAGCTTTTATTTTTTCATAAAAATAAACAGATATGATTGGCGTAAAACATCCCTGGCACGATCTTTCACCAGGTCCACAATGTCCGAAGATTGTGCATGCTGTCATTGAAATACCGCAGGGTAGCAAAAGCAAATATGAATTAGATAAGCCTACCGGCCTGCTTAAATTGGATAGGGTGTTGTTTTCAGCAGTTCATTATCCGGCCAATTACGGTTTGATACCACAGACTTATTTTATTGATCAAGATCCATTGGATATCCTGGTATTTGCTTCCATGCCTCTCACGCCGCTGTGTTTGCTGGAAGCCCGTGTCATTGGTCTTATGCACATGACTGACGGCAATGATGTGGATGATAAAATTATTGCTGTGGCACATCATGATGCAGCCTTTTTTCACATACAGGATATAGACGAACTGCCAGCATATACGATAGCCGAATTGAAAAATTTTTTTGAAGATTATAAAAAACTCGAAAATAAGGTTGTAAAGGTGGGTGATTTTATGAACAAGGAAGCGGCTTATACCTGTATTCTGGAAAGCGTTGAAAGATACGCACAGAAGTTCAAAAAAGAGTAATATTCAAAGTATGCAAATATGCATACCTGTGCGGATGTTGCTTAGATTATTTTTTGCAAAATAAAAAACTGATCCATGCGATGGGCTATATTCAGTGATGTCCATGCCAATTTACCAGCACTGGAAGCTGTATGGAAAAGCCTGCAGCGGCAATCTCCTGATATGATCTTTTGTCTGGGTGATCTGGTCAATCAGCATGTTTGGAATAATGAGGTGGTGGAATTTATTCGTGGTCATCATATTGCAACGGTGAAAGGAAATCACGATCAGGGAATCGGAGAGGGGAAAACTGATTTTCCGTTTTCTTATTCTTCACCGGATGTGTACAAATGGGGCAAGCAAGCTATTACCTACACTTTATCCCAGATTCGAGCGGAACATCAGGCCTATTTGCGCCAATTGCCCATGCATATGTATTTCAGTTTTACTGATCATGTCAGATCCATTCATTGCATGCTTGCGCATGGCAGTGCCACATCGATTGAGCAATATCTTTTTGAAAACCTGCCACAGGAAGAACTTATAGCCGCACTGGATGCTGCTCATGCGGATGTATTGATTGTGGGGCACACGCATAGGCCCTATCATAAAATATTTTATCAGGGAAACCAGGTCAAACATCTCATCAATGTAGGTTCAGCTGGTCGGCCCAAGGATGGCAACTGGCGGCCGGTATATGTAGTGGTGGACTGGAACATCAATTCCTCATCAAACAACAATAATGATTATTTGTCTGTACAGTTTTATCGGGTGGAATATGATCTAGAGAAAAGCATCAAAGCCATTCAGGCAAGTCCGCTTTCATTGTATTTTGCTTCCTGCCTCATGCAGGGAGAATAATCAAATCTGAAACCATGACAAAACCGGATTTAACATTCCCTTCAAAAGCGGCCTCTCCGGTTGGAAAGCAGTTTTTCCCCATGCAGCGACAGCGTGCAGTGCGTTTTATTTTATTTCTGGGTGTGATCAGCCTGTTTGCTGATATGACTTATGAAGCAGCACGTGGCATCAATGGTCCTTATCTGGACATTCTGGGTGCCAGTGCAACGGTGGTGGGTGTGTTCTCAGGCCTGGGAGAGCTGATTGGATATGGATTGCGGCTCTTTTCGGGTTATATAAGCGATCGTTCGCATCGCTACTGGCTGATGATGTATCTGGGATATGGAATCAATTTAATATCTGTGCCGCTTTTGGCCTGGGCGGGGCATTGGCAGTGGGCTGTGGTGCTGATTCTGGCTGAGCGTGCCGGCAAAGCCATCCGCAATCCCACGCGTGATGCCATGTTATCTTATGCAGCCTCGGCTACCGGCCTTGGATGGGGATTTGGATTGCATGAACTGATGGATCAGCTGGGAGCTACGATAGGTCCTTTATTGATGAGCTTTGTACTCTGGTGGAAAGCAGGCGATTACCATGATGCCTATCTGATATTGTTCATTCCTACGGGTATAGCCCTGCTGGTGCTGCTGATGGCACATCTCACCTTCCCCCATCCGCATGAACTGGAAGTGAAACGGGTGAACCTGGATGCCAGACAGCGTTTTGCTCCTGGCTTTGCATTATATACCCTGGCTGCCATGTGCCTGGCTGCGGGTTATGCTGATTTTCCCCTGATGGCTTATCATTTCAAACAGCATCAATTACTTGCCGACGCTTGGATCCCGGTGTTGTATGCAATGGCCATGCTTACGGAAGGGTTAACGAGTTTGTGGTTGGGACGTTTGTTTGATCGTTGGGGGATAACGGTATTGATCGGTATCACGTTTGCGACCCTTTTGTTTCCTGCGCTGGTGTTTTTGTTGCCCATGCCATGGATATTGCTGGGTGTTTTTTGCTGGGGATTGGGAATGGGTGCGCAAAACTCGGTATTAAAAGCAGCAGTGGCTCAACTGATACCTCAACAGATACGGGCTACAGCATTCGGATTGTTCGATACTTTATTTGGCATAGCTTGGTTCGCTGGCAGTGGTTTGATGGGTTATCTGTATGATCGCTCCATTGCCTTGCTGGTTGGCTTTTCCATGGTTCTGCAAATAGCAACTATCTTATTGTGGGTATTTTATCTAAGAAAATATGTATGGAACAGAAGCCAATCTTGAATACAGCTCTCCAGAATCCTGCATCTGCGGCAGGGGAAGCTGCTTGGGTTTCAGCTGTTGAGCAGCTTTATCGGTTGTCCGAAGGCTGGATAGATGAGGCTTTGCTTCGGGAACTGAATGCATTCAGGCAAAAAGCTCTCGAACAGCGCTTTTATCTGGTGATGGTAGGCTCCTTCAAGCGTGGCAAATCATCCTTAATCAATGCCATGCTGGGTGTGGATCTGGCGCCTGTAGCCGTTGTGCCACTTACCGCAATTATTACCTTGTTTGAATATGCAGATGAGGCTTTTGCTGAAGTGCATTTTACCCACGAATCACCGCAGCGTATTGCATTGAATGAGATTGCCGAATATGTTACGGAAGAAAAAAATCCCCAAAACATCAAACGGGTATCTTACGTGCGGATTGGATATCCGGCAGGTTTGCTGCGCGAAGTGAGCATTGTGGATACACCCGGCGTGGGTTCTGCATTTGAACACAACACTCAAACCACGCTTTCCTTTGTACCCAAAATTGATGCAGCCCTTTTTGTATGCAGTGCCGATACGCCTGTTTCCAGGGCCGATCTGGAATTCCTGCAAACCCTGCGTGCACATGTGCCCCGCATTTTGTTTGTATTAAACAAGGCTGATCTGCTGAGTGAAAAAGAACTCATCGATATATTGCAATATAACAGGCAACAGGTGAGCGTGGCCATCGGTGCCGATGATCATTTCAGCTGGCACGTGGTCTCATGCAAATCCCCGACAGAAAAATATGCTGTACAACATCTCGTTTCTTCCCTGCAGCAGCTGATCCGTACTGAGAAAAAACAGATACTGGATCAGTCGCTCCGACACCAGTATCGTATGCTGTATAATCAGATAAGCATGCAATTGCGGCTTCAGCAGGAAACTTTGCTGATGCCTTTGCATGAATTGGAGCAGAAACAACAGCAATTGCAGCAATCCATGTCTTTGATGCAAAGCCGGCAGGAAGAATTTGAAAGCCTGGTAAACAGCCGTATCCGTTACATTCGCCAGCAGGTAGATGAAACCATTCAATCGCTTACCCAACAGTTGCGCCGGCAATTGCAAGAAAAATATCTGCAACAATCATCGTCTGTATGGAAAGCCATGCAGCATCAGGGTTTTCAATCGTTTCAGGAACAACAAACCCACCAACTGATTGAAGCTTTCCAGCGAGTGAAATCACAATTGGAACAAACTACCCGTGAACAATTCAGCGAATTACTGGAAACCTATGCATCGCGCTCACAGACATTTCTACATGAACTTACACAACATCTGAAATCCCTGTTGGGTGTAGATTTTCATCTTATTGCAGACCAATTTGATCTGAATGTATATACAGCATTCTATTTTGATTATGGCAAAGGATTGTCTGCCGCATATATTCCTCCTCCTTTCTGGATAAAATGGATGCCAGCATCATGGGCCATCAGACAATATCTGAAGAAATTATATCATCATTATCAACAGCTGCTTACCACCAATGCATCGGCTATTATTTACGATCTGCAGTACAAGATTCAGGAATCTTTCCGGAAGTTTCAATATGATCTGCATGCGCATCTTGAGCTGCTGTTGAACCGCATTCAGCAAATTATTGATGATACATTGAAGCATCGCAGGGAGCACAGCAGCCAGGTGCAGCAACGTCTCAGCGCTATTGAAAAGCGTTTGCATGAATTGTCTGCATGGAAAATCGTGTAATTATGGACATCCAAACATTATACGATCTGGATATTTTCACACATGATGCAGATAGCAGCAGTGTGTATGAACGCATTCATCGCTTTACGCTGACCACTGGCGGAAAGGAGGCCCTGCAGCGACGCATGCGTCATCCTGTTTTTGATTATGAATATGTGTGTCGTGTGCAACAAACCATTTTGTTTTTTATGCAACGACTGGATGAATGGAAAACATCTTTTCATCCACAGGAAATCAAATACATCGAAGAGTATTTTCACAGCAATATCACGCCGCTTGATCCGCAGGCCGGCTGGTGGACGAGAGCTTGGTATATCATGCGCTATGGTGCGGATTATGCCTTTATTGAAGGTAGCATTCGGCGGCTGGGAGCATTTATCAGAAAACTATCGGATTTTATCCGGATGCATGCACCTCATGATTCGGCGGAAACATTGGACGATCTGCATCGTGTATGCTCAGCCATTTATGCCGATGAATCCAAAGGATGGCTGGCAACGGCCGGAAATGGCGATTTGAAAAGTAATCAGTTGTTTTATCTGGATCATTTTATCAGATCTGTCCATCGCAAAGAATTTCAATTTATTCTGGATGGTTTTTATGAATTGGATGCATGGTTTGCCATGGCGCAAGCTACTGTGGAATACAAGTTGGTGATGCCGCACATAGGCAATCCCGGCGAGCCGCTGGAAATACGAGGATTGTATCATCTGTTTCTTCCCCATGCGGTGCGCAATGATCTGTATATGGATACCCGGCATCATCTGATTTTTCTAACCGGACCCAATATGGCCGGCAAATCTACATTTCTGAAAGCCGCAGGTATTTGTGTGTATCTGGCACATTTGGGCATGGGCGTACCGGCTGAAAGCGCTTCTGTTCCGGTGTTTGATGATTTGTTTACCGATATCTACATTACCGATAAGGTGGAGGAGGGGTACAGTTATTTTTTTAACGAAGTACGCCGTATTCGTCAGCTGGCTGAACAATTGCGTACGGGAAAACGCTTGTTTGTGCTGATGGATGAAATGTTTCGGGGCACCAATGTGCAGGATGCTTTTGACTGTTCGCTGGCTGTGGTAGAGCGTCTGGTAACTTTCCGGAATACCTTTATTCTCCTAGCCTCGCATCTTGTGGAACTGGCTCATGCCCTTGAAAAACAATCAGATATCCAGTTTTATTATTTTGATGCAACAGTGGAAAACCAGCAGCCCCGCTTCAGCTATCAGAAAAAAGAAGGTATTTCCGAATTGCGTTTAGGAAAGCTGATTCTGGAACAGCAGCAGGTGTTGAACCTGTTAGACGCCGGGCAGGATACTACAGGATAGTTGAATGCGTGAATCTCTCTAATTTTCACCCCGCAAATGCAGATGCCGGCGACGGTAGTATTTGCTGCGCGTTGTCAAACTTCATTTTTATTGCATTTAAATACATGAATGGTGATGGAACCCGTAATGAAAGACACATTCAGGCATGTGAGCTATCTGTGGGATGACAATTACGCCTCCAAGCTGGCTGGCGACGAGGTGGCTCTGTTGATTTATCGTTCCAACCTGCTGGGTGCCGATCTCAGGCTCACGAATTATGCCGGCGGAAATACCAGTTGCAAAACCCTGGAACCCGATCTGGTTACAGGCGAAGAAGTACCCGTGCTCTGGGTCAAAGGATCGGGTGGAGATTTGGGCACGTTGACGCGGAAAGGTCTGGCAGCCCTGTATCTGCAGCGCCTGGAGGCATTGAAGAAAAAATATCGCGGTCTGGCATACGAAGATGAAATGGTGCCTCTGTTTACTCATTGCTTGTACGATCCGCATTCACAGGCGCCATCCATTGATACGCCTCTACATGCTTTTCTCCCGCATAAGCACGTGGATCACCTGCATCCCGATGCTGTGATTGCAATTGCCGCTTCCAAAGACGGTCGGGCTATCATGCAGGAAATTTATGGCAATGATCTGGCCTGGATCGACTGGCAAAGGCCGGGCTTTGATCTGGGTTTGAAAATGGAACAGGTTTATCGTGATAATCCGCATATCAAAGGCATTATTCTGGGTGGTCATGGGCTCTTTAGCTGGGGCGAAACGGCTTACGAGAGCTATGTGAATACGCTTGGTATCATTGAAAAAGCGGCTGCTTTCCTGGAAAAGCATTATGGCAAAAAACGGCCGGTATTTGGTGGCGTGAAGGTGGCTGAAATACCTGCACAGCAACGCCGTGCTATGGCGGTTCGTATCATGCCTTTTCTGCGGGCGCAGGCTTCTTCCCATCAGCGCATGATTGGCCATTTTACCGATGATCAGGATGTGCTGGAATTTGTGAACAGTGCCGATCTGGAACGGCTGGCGCCCATGGGTACCAGCTGTCCGGATCATTTTCTGCGTACCAAAATCCGCCCGCTGGTGCTGCAGCTGAAAGGTGATGTACTCAGCCAGAGTGACGAAGAACTGCGTCAGCAACTGATGCCTCAGTTTGAAGCCTACCGGAAGGCCTACACAGCTTATTACGAGCAGCACAGGCTGCCGGATAGTCCGCCCATGCGCGATCCCAATCCCGTCATCATCCTTTGGCCGGGCGTAGGTATGTTTGCTTTTGCCAAAGACAAACCTACCGCCCGCATATCGGCTGAGTTTTACCAGAATGCCATTCATGTGATGAAAGGCGCAGAAGCTGTCTCTACGTATGTTTCTCTCCCGGAAGGGGAAGCCTTTCGCATTGAATACTGGCAACTGGAAGAAGCCAAGCTGAAGCGGCTGCCACCGGAAAAGCCATTGTCGCGGAAAATTGCTGTAATTACGGGTGGATCGGGCGGTATTGGCAGGGCTATTGCCGAAAAACTGGCTGCTGCCGGCGCCTGTGTGGTAATCAGTGATATTGATGATCAGGCATTGCAAACAACTCTTGAAGAAATGAAGCAAAAGTACGGTCGTGATGTGTGTGCTGCTGCCAGGGCCGATGTGCGGGATGAGCAACAGGTGAGGGAAGTGTTTGCTTATACCATTTTGCAATACGGCGGAGTGGATATTCTGGTTAATTGCGCCGGTCTTTCCATTTCAAAAAGCCTGGTGGATACCACGCTTGACGACTGGAATATTTTGCAGGATGTGTTGGTGAAGGGACAGTTTTTGATGAGCCGGGAGGCTGTAACTTGGATGCGGCGGCAGCTGCCTGAGATTGTGGGATGTGATATCGTGAATATCGTGAGCAAAAATGCCCTGGTAGCTGGTCCTGATAATGTAGCTTATGGTTCGGCCAAAGCTGCCCAGCTGCACATGTCGCGCCTGTTGGCTGCTGAATTGGGAAAGGATAAAATTCGGGTAAATGTGGTGAATCCCGACGCTGTGATCCGCGGCAGCAAAATCTGGGAAAGCGGATGGGCCGAAGGTCGGGCCAAAGCCTATGGTGTCAGGGTGGAAGATCTCCCTGCTTTTTATGCCCGCCGCACCCTGCTGAATGAGGAAATTCATGCGGAGGATATCGCCAATGCGGTGTTTGCTTTTGTCGGCGGATTGCTTTCGAAGAGTACCGGTAATGTATTGAATGTGGATGGAGGCGTAGCCGCCGCTTTTGTACGTTAACCTTTTAACTGCAAACCATGAGACTATCATCAGACCAGATTCAGGCATGCAATGAGCCTCTGCTGCACAGGCATCAGCAGGCATTTGCCCGGCTGTCGGAATACCTGGAGGCAGAAGGTTTTCAGCCTGAGGCCCTGATTGCTCAGATCCGGCAATTGCAGATTGCTATTCCCAGCTGGGCGCTGGGTACGGGAGGAACGCGCTTTGGCCGTTTTCCTATCGGCGGTGAGCCGCGCAATCTGGAAGAAAAAATCGAAGATGTAGGCCTGCTGCATGCACTGAACCGGGCCAGTGGGGCCATTTCCCTGCATATTCCCTGGGATATCCCTCGGGATGCAGCGCATATTCGCAGCTTGGCTGCTGGGCTGGGATTGAAATTTGACGCAGTGAATTCCAACACATTTCAAGATCAGCCTGATCAGCCGTTGTCCTATAAATTCGGCTCACTTTGCCATACTGATCCGGCTGTACGTCGCCAGGCCATTGACCACAACATCGAAGTCATCCGCTACGGTGAAGCATTGGGCAGTCATTGCCTTTCGGTGTGGCTGGCCGATGGCAGTAATTTCCCTGGCCAGCGCAGCTTTGTCCAGGCTTTTCAAAATACCCTTTCCTCCCTGCAGGAAATTTATGCAGAGCTGCCCGACGACTGGATCATGCTGGTGGAATACAAGCCCTACGAACCGAATTTCTATTCTACGGTGATTCAGGATTGGGGAACTGCTTTTCTGCTGTCTCAGAAGCTGGGGCCCAAAGCCCGTGTGCTAGTGGATCTGGGGCATCATTTGCCGAACACCAACATCGAACAGATCGTGGCTACCCTGATGATGGAAGACCGGCTTGGCGGGTTTCATTTCAATGATTCTAAATATGGTGATGATGATCTCACGGTGGGCAGCATCAGGCCTTACCAATTGTTTCTGATTTTCCATGAACTCGTGCAAGGACTGCAGAGCCGCAACAGGTCAGTGGATACCCTTGCGTGGATGATTGATGCCAGCCACAACACCAAGGATCCGCTTGAAGACTTGTTGCAATCCGTTGAAGCCATTCAACTGGCTTTTGCACAGGCATTGATCGTCAACCGAAAAGCACTAAGAGAGGCTCAGCAACAAAATGATGTAGCCTGGTGCCAGGAGCTGATGCAGGGCGCCTTCCGGACAGATCTCCGTCCGCTGATTGCCGAAGCCAGGCTGCAGGCGGGTGGCGCCATATCTCCGCTGCAAACCTATCGCCAGTTGCAGGTACGGCAACAACTCATTGCACAACGCGGTAAAAAAGCAGTGGCTACAGGCTTGTGATTCCTTTGCCATATTTTTCACCATGGGAAAAATACCTTGCATAGCCGTATTCGATATTGGCCGGACAAACAAAAAATTTCTGCTTTTCAATACCCGATATCAGCCGGTATTCCAGGCCAGTGAAGCTATTCCCGATATTGAGGATGAAGATGGAGAACCCTGTGAAGATATTCACGCTATTACCCGCTGGATGAAGGATGTATGGCAACAGGCAGAGCAGCTGCAGGATGTCCGGATTCTGGCTCTGAATTTTTCAGCCCATGGTGCGGGGTTGGTTCATCTCGATGAAGCCGGCAAAATAGTGGGGCACTTGTATTCGTATATCAAACCCTTTCCTGACAGGCTCAGGCAGCAGTTTTTTGACACCTATGGCCCGGAAGCAGAGCTTTGTCTGAGCACGGCCTCACCCTATCTGGGTATGCTCAACAGCGGTTTGCAGCTTTACTGGCTCAAATATGCCAGGCCGGAATTGTTTCACCGGATTGCCTGCAGCCTGCATCTGCCGCAGTACTGTGCGTATGTATTTACCGGGCGCATGTGCAGCGAATATACCAGCATTGGCTGCCATACGATGATGTGGGATTATGAACGAAAGGATTATCATCACTGGTTAAAGGCAGAAGGGCTTGAGCGTTTGCTGGCACCGGTGGTTACCTCAAAATGGTTTGGCTACACGCGCTATCAGGATGGCATGATTCCGGTAGGCACAGGGCTGCACGATAGCTCAGCTGCCTTATTGGCTTATCTCAGCGCCGATGCTGAACCTTTCCTGCTGCTTTCCACCGGTACTTGGGGCATCACTTTAAACCCATTCACTGAAAACCTGCTCACGCCGGAAGAACTGGCCAACGATTGCCTGCTTTATATGCTGCCCTCCGGACAGCCGGTGAAAGCCTCGCGCTATTTTCTCGGGCATTTTCACGATGAACAGTTGAAACGCATTTCTGCTCATTTTCATCTTCAAACCCACGAAATCTTTCAACGTACAGCAAGCTATATTGCATTGCATAACGATTGGATAAATAATCAATCTGAAGCAGATTTTGTGAGAAATCCTGACATGCTCGCTCGGTATGAAACGGCTGAACAGGCTTATCTGGCCTGCCTGCGGCCTTTGGTAGCAGCTCAGGTAAAAGCCATCAGGCTGGCAGCGGAACACAAGCCGCTGAATTGCAAACTTTACGTAGATGGCGGATTCACACGCAATGAAGCTTTCATGCAATTGCTGCAGCATTTACTACCGGAGGCCCGCATTTCCACTTCACAGCTTTCAGAAGGCAGCCTGCTGGGTGTTGCCCTTTATCTTGATGCATTTGCTGAATCTCAGCAGCATTGCCGGGCTTAAAGGGAATTCCGGCGAATCAGATGAAAGGCATTCTTGATTCTTTGTTCTCTTTTTTCCAAAATAATCTGTGCGGCCAGCCTGCCCATCTGTTCGTGATCAGTGGTGATGACGGTGATGCCATCCAGCAGAATTTCTTTTAAAGGTGTTTCATTGTAGGAAATGATGCCGACATCTTTTCCGATTTCCCATTGACGTGAACGGCAGAGTTTGATCAGATTCACCAGATCGGTTTCTTCAATCACCACATAAGCTTCTCCTTTTTGTACCGGTGTGTGGGATGAAATTTCGCGGATAATATCAAAATCGAAATTGGTTTCCAGACAAAATCGTTTGAAGCCGCGCATAATTTCAGGAGGGTAAGGGATGATTTCCGGGAACACCAGAATCAATTCCTGATAACGTCTCAACATATCTTCTGCCTCATACAAGGCATGGCAGATGTCCATTTCAAAATCCTGATAAACAGCACCAAATACGGATTTAAGCTGGGGTAAATTCCGGTCAAGCAGAATCAGTTTTTCCGGAGGAATTTGTTGCAATACTTGCAATGCCAGGTCGGTATCTTCATAAAAATGCGGCATCACCACGTAATAATCGTATAATCCCAATGTATTTTGCACCAGCGATTCAAAAATATGTGCGTTGAAATGATGGATATACAAATCTACTTTGGCCGATTCGCCCAGGGTGCGTACAAAGCTGTTATAAATCTGTTTTTTGTAATTGCTGATTTTGTTAAACAGCAGCATTACACGCAGTTGCGACTGAATGTCGGTGCGGCTGATAAAATATCCTTTGCCTTTAACGGATGTGATGATGCCGCGCCGGCGCAACTCCCGATAGGCTTTTTCAACCGTATCGCGAGATAGCAGAAATTCTTCGCTCAGTTCGTTTATTGACGGAACCCTTTGTCCGCGATGCAACTTGCGAGTTCGGATGGCATCAATCACTGCATCCACAATCTGCAGGTATTTGGGATTGGCATCCTCAAATTCAATCATGAAAGGAGTTTCCATGTGCATCGGTATTAAACCTTCTTTCACCGGAAAATACCGGTGATCCGTTTTCAACGTCAGCGATAATATTACAAAATATTTCCATTTTGGGGATGAAAATTTACGCAATCGTTCCCGGAAATGACCCACATTCGTATAGCAAGGGTCATTTTTCAGCAACTTACGCCAATCACATCTGTTTCCCGACAGAAAAGAAAAATTGTATCTTTCTCACCGGAAGCCAAAACAACCGCTATCATGAAACGGATTTATATCTCAGTTTGTCTGGGCATCTTATGCAGTGTATCAGCGATTCGTTTTGTTTTTGCCCAGACTCCCTTCAAAAAGGCGTTACAGGCATCCTGGTATATTCAGTCATCGGCGATTATAGGTCATGACGGTGAAAAAATATCAAGTGCAGGATATGATTTTCATCCAGCGCAATGGTATGCTACCACCATACCGCATACTGTGCTGGCCACCCTGGTGAGAGACGGAGTGTATCGCGATATTTTTAAAGGCCGCAACCTGTCCGCGATTTCCGATTCTTTGTTTCAGGTGCCCTGGTGGTATCGCACGCAGTTTGATCTGTCAGTCCTGAAGCCCGGTCAGCAGGTAGAATTGTGTTTTGACGGGATCAACTACCGGGCAGATGTATGGTTGAACGGCCATCAGATTGCATCAGCCGATACCCTGAAAGGAAGTTTCCGGACGTATCATTTCAATATCACGCCTTACGTACGAAAAGGAACAAATGTGCTCGCTGTTCAGGTATTTCCGCCGGGACCGGGCGATCTGGCCGTGGGGTTTGTGGACTGGAATCCGGAACCGCCTGATCATGATATGGGCATCTGGAGGCAGGTGTGGCTGAAAATTACCGGCCCGCTCAGCATTTCCGAGCCTTTTGTATCCACCCGGCTCGACACGGCCACACTCGATCAGGCCTGGGTATATGTGAGCATGAAACTAAGCAATCATACCGATAAATTGCAAAAGGGAGTTGTGCATGTGCAGATCCGTCCGGCCAACTTTTCCGATGCTTCATTCATCCGGCTTTCCAGAGAAATTGAACTGCAGCCGCATGAGCAAAAGGAAATCACATTCACTCCTGATGCGTATCCTGCTTTGCATATCCTGCATCCGCATCTGTGGTGGACGCACGACTGGGGCAGGCCGCAGCTGTACAGCCTTCATGCTGAAGTGCGCAATGAACCTGCAGCGGCATTATCGGACAGCCTGGGCCTGCGTTTCGGCATCCGCAGCATCAGCGCCTATCGTACACCACAAGGTTATTGGGGCTATCGCCTGAATGGCAAACCTATCCTGATCAAAGGCGGGGGATGGACAGACCCCATGCTGTTGGATGCTACACCGGAATATGAAGAAGCGCAGATCAACTACGCCGTGCATCTGGGTTTGAATGCGATTCGCATGGAAGGTTTCTGGGGACATGATCAGCATATCTACGATTTGTGTGATGAAAAAGGCATCCTGATCATGGCTGGTTTCAGCTGCCAGTGGGAATGGAAAAACCTGATGCATAGTCCGGATGATCAATACAGCGCCATTATCACACCCGAGCAAAATGATGTTGCTGCTGATTCATGGCACGACCAGATAGTTTGGTTGCGGAATCATCCCAGTATTTTTCTCTGGTTATACGGCAGCGATAAATGGCCACGTCCTTCGCTGGAACAACGGTATCTGGATGTGTTACAACAATACGATACCACACGCCCCTACACCTGCTCAGCTGCCGAACACACCAGTGTGCTTACAGGATTTTCGGGCATGAAAATGCGCGGCCCGTATGATTATGTGCCACCCGATTACTGGTATGTGGATACACTGCATGGGGGCGCCTTTGGCTTTAACACCGAAACCAGCCCGGGACCGGAGATTCCGGTGCTTTCCAGCCTGCAAAGGATGATTCCTGCAGATTCCCTATGGCCGATAGGTTCAGCGTGGTTATATCATTCGGCACGCGGACAATTTTATAATCTCACCTATTACAATCAGGCCATGGCTGGGCGTTTGGGTGAGCCGGTGGACCTGCAGGATTATATGCGCAAAGCACAATTTCTGAATTATGAAGGTGAGCGTGCCATGTTTGAAGCTTTTGAAGCCAATCGTTTCCGAGCTACCGGCATTATTCAATGGATGTACAATGCTTCCTGGCCCAAACTGTGGTGGCAGCTGTTTGATTACTATCTGATGCCTACTGGTGCATTTTACGGTGTGAGAAAAGCATGCGAGCCCATTCATATTGCCTATAACTATGGCAGAAAAGATGTGGATCTCATCAATAATACCCTTCATGCTGTATCACAGCTTCACGTAGAAGCGAAGATCGTGGATATAAACGGAAAAATTTTGTTTCAGCAATCAACCTATGTTCCTAGGCTGGATGATCAGCAAACCCTGCAACTAAATCTGTTGCAGCAGATCAATGATTTCCCTGTAACTTATTTTCTGATACTCACACTTCGCAACAATCAGCATCAGGAAATCAGCCACAATGTGTATGTGCTTTCATCAAAGCCAGATTTGCTGGATGAAAAAAAATCAACCTGGTATGTAACACCCCAAAGTCAATATGCTGATTTCACTGCCCTGCAGAATTTACCAACGGTGCAGCTTCAGGTGGATAAGCATGTGGTTACAAGAGGCGATACCACATGGACAACGGTTACCTTTATCAATTCAACTCCGCACATAGCTTTTATGGTGTACGCAGAATTATATCGCCATGATCAGGCACATACATCGCAAACTCCTGTAGTGCCTGTGTTCTGGGATGATAATTATATCACATTGCTGCCTGGTGAAAAACGCACCATCAAAGGCTGGGTCTTTACAAAAGATTTGCAGGGATCAAAACCTGATATTCAGATTACCGGATGGAATGTAGCTGCAAAATGAAATGAATGCATCAAAAATATTCATCAGCAGAAATATGTGATGAGGAGGAAGAAAACCTATCAGATTTTTCGTTGAACAAAAAACATTTATCCATGCAACGCAGTCCGCTTCTGGTTTTTATCATTATGCTTACTTTCTTTGTGATTTCCTTTCTGACCAACATTATTGGTCCGTTGATTCCGGATATCATTCACAGTTTTCAGCTCAGCCTCACGCTGGTAGCCATTTTGCCGTTTGCATTTTTCATTGCTTATGGAATCATGTCCATTCCATCGGGCATGCTCATTGAAACGTATGGAGAAAAGAAAGTTATGCTTGCAGCATTTGTAGTGGCTTTTGTCGGTTCATGGCTGCTGGCGTTATGGCCCGGATATGCTACAGCCATTGTTTCTGTGTTTTTGATTGGATGTGGGATGGCTATGCTGCAGGTGGTAATCAATCCTTTGCTGCGAACGGCAGGCGGTGCTGAACATTACGCATTTTTTTCCGTACTGGCGCAATTGGTTTTTGGATCAGCATCTTTTGTAAGTCCGTTGGTTTATGAATGGATTGTAACACATTTTCAGGATGCACATCCGGATCTGATGATCCGCATATTGCACAAGCTTGTACGAGCTGATCTGTCGTGGATTTCCCTGTATGGATTGTTTGGATTGATTTGTTTGCTGATGTGGATTATCATCTTTGCAGTCCGTTTTCCGCGTGTGGAACGTACGGCCGAAGAAGCTGCCGAGCCTTTGCATATTTATGGCATGCTTTTCAGAAAAAAAATTGTGTTGTTGTTTTTCTTAGGAATTTTTTGTTATGTGGGTACCGAACAGGGATTGTCGAGCTGGATGTCACAGTTTCTGATGGTATATCATCATGTGGATCCGCATGTTACCGGAGCAGCAGCGGTATCACGTTTCTGGGGTTTAATGACAATTGGTGGGTTGGTGGGTTTGCCGTTAATGAAAATATGGGATAGCCGAAAGGTATTAATTGTATTTACTTTTCTGGCATTGGTATGTCTTTCCTTTTCCTTGTATGGTTCTGATCGTGTATCTCTTGTATGTTTTCCGTTGATGGGATTTTTTGCTTCCATCATGTATCCCGTTATTATCTCATTGGCATTGAATTCTGTTTCTGAGCATCACGGTTCATTTGCAGGTATTTTGATGACAGCTATCATTGGCGGAGCGGTGGTTCCGTTATTGATCGGAACGGTTGGCGATCATATCGGATTGCGTGCCGGTATGTGGCTGCTGTACGTAACATTGCTGTATATTTTCAGCATAGGATTCTGGTCAAAACCGCTGATTGCCAACAAAACCATTCAATGGAAGAAAAAGGATGCCTGACTATCAGAGCGTACAGATTTTTGTGATAGCATCGGGAAATGACAAGGATGAAGGAATCATTTCTTGTGCAAACAAGCCAAACACCGCTGAACCACTTCCGCTCATCGAAGCATAACAGGCTCCGGCTGCATATAGTTGTTGTTTGATTTCCCGCAACACAGGAAAATGTGCAAACACGGGATCTTCAAAATCGTTGATCAGATGATTTTTCCATGTTTCTATAGGAAGCCGGGTCCATTCCTTAAGCGATGTGCGTGAAGCCCGTGGCTGCACATGCTGATAGGCCCAGGCCGTGGAAACATGTACGCCCGGACAAACAACAACTAAGGTGTAACCTTTCAAGCTTACATCGATAGGTTCCAGCAGATCGCCTCTTCCGGTTGCGTAACAAGGCTGATGTTGCAGAAAAAAAGCACAATCGCTTCCCAATTGACGGGCGTAGGAGAGGAGTTTTTCATTGGAAAGCTGCAAGGCAAATTTTTTGTTTAGCAGCTGCAGCATTGTAACAGCATTTGCAGACCCGCCACCAAGGCCTGTTCCGGTAGGTATAGTTTTATGTAGATAGATATCAACAGCTGGCAGATGAGGAAAATCCTGTTTTACCAGCTGATATGCTTTCATGCACAGATTATCATCGGGATGACCTGGCACAACGATGCCCGATATATGAAGCGATGAACTGGGGGAGGAATCACCAGCCGATGAGATAATCTCTATGGCATCAAACCAGGGAATGGGATAAAAGATGGTTTCAATATCATGATAACCGTCATCGCGTTTGGAAAGAATATGCAAACCAAGATTGATTTTTGCAGGCGAAAAAGCAATCATGATTTCTTTTTGCGGCGGTTGATTTCATCCCGGATGGCAATAGCCTGCGTATAATCTTCACGCTCCAGCACTTCCTCGAGCAGCTTTTGCAACTGATCTATCGACAGATTTCTCAGTTCTTCCTCTGTAAGTGATTTCTCTTTTTTCTGTTCCGATTTTTCCTCTACCAAAAAAGACTTTTTGAGTTTTCTTTCTTGAGGATCTTCCAGCAGAATACCGGCAGCGTCAAGCACTTTTTCATAGGTGTAAATCGGACATCCAAAACGCACGGCCAATGCAATGGCATCGGAGGTGCGGGAATCTATTTCAATTGTTTCATCGCCATGCTGGCAAATCAGCTTAGCATAAAAAACCCCTTCAATTAAATCGCTGATGATAACTTCCTGAAGTTCCACCCCGAAAGCATGAAACATGTTTTTGATCAGGTCGTGCGTCAGGGGGCGGCTGGGACGCATTCCCTCTAGTACCGCTGCAATTGACTGAGCTTCATGCTGACCGATTAAAATAGGTAGTCGTCTTAGTCCGTTAACCTCTCCCAATACAATAGCATGGGTAGGTTGCTGGACGATATTTTGAGAGATTGCGAGGATTTCGAGTTCTATTTTTTCCATATACAACCAATAACTTACTCCACCACAAATGAATGCCTCCGGCTGGCAGAGGAATATGCAATACACAGCTGTCTGTTATGCAAAAATAACAAACAGAGCACAAATTTTCATGCCTGGAGCGGTTACCTGGCTTCAGACCTGTAAGTACAGAAGCGTGCAGGGGTTCAGGAGATACCTTTGTATTTTTTGACCGCTTCAATCAGCCGGGGTACTACTTCAAAAGCATCGCCCACGATCCCATAGTCGGCAGCCTGGAAGAAAGGAGCTTCTGGATCTTTGTTTATCACCACGATGTATTTGCTGCCATTCACACCGGCTAGGTGCTGGATAGCGCCTGAGATGCCGATAGCGATGTAGAGATTGGGACGCACGGTAAGTCCGGTCTGGCCCACATGTTCATGATGCGGTCGCCAGCCGGCATCGGCCACGGGTCGGGAACAGGCTGTAGCTGCACCCAATACTTCTGCCAGTTGTTCGATCATGCCCCAGTTTTCCGGGCCTTTCAATCCCCGTCCTCCGCTTACGATGATGCTGGCCTCAGTCAGCGGTACACGCCCCTGGGTGGTTTGCACTTCTTTCACCTGGATGCGTTTTTGCTGTGCATTTACCTGTGTGGGCTGCCAGCGTTCTACCTGTGCCTGGGAATTGCCCAGCTGGGGAGTGAAAGTATTGGGCAAAAGGGTAAGTACCTGACGTTCCGTTTGCAATTTTATCCAAGCTGTGGCCTTGCCCGAAAATACCTGCTTCTGATAACAGCCCTTGTCATCAGGCAGGGATACGATGCCGGTGAGCAGACCAGCCTGCCATTGCGCAGCCAGGTAAGGTGCCAGCGCGCGGCCATTGAAATCGTGCGGCATCAGGCACAGCTCAGCCTTGTATTGGGTGAGTATTTCTTTAAAGACAAGCGCATACAACCGGGCGTCAAAATCATTCAGCCATGCCGCATCCACGTGCAAAACCCGCCGGGCACCATATTTTCCCAGATCCGCAAGCGCCTGTGGCTGGTTCATTTCACCCATCACTACCGCTACCACTTCCTGTTGCCGGGAGGAAGCCAGTTGGGAAGCATAAAACAAAGTTTCGAGAGAGGCTTTTTTGAATGTACCCTGATGTTGATCAGCAAATACAAAAATGGCCATGATATTAAGTTTTAAAAGATTTTGCAGGACTATGAAACAAGGGTTAAATTACTTTTGCTTCTTCGTGAAGCAGGCGAACCAATTCTTCTTCATTGCCTGGTTCAATGAGATGCACGCCCGATTTTTTCGGGGGCAGGGCAAAATGATCAATGCTGATGACAGGTTGCTGAGCTTCCGGAGGGGCCGCAAGCACCTGGAGGGGTTTGGTCCGGGCCGCCATGATTCCCCGCATGTTGGGAATCCGTTGTTCGGCCATACCTTTCTGGCAGGATACCACCAGTGGCAGCGAGGCTTCGCAGATTTCCCGGCCACCTTCTATTTCCCGTTCCACAGTTGCCGTTTGTCCGTTGTAATCAAAACGGGTGGCCAGCGAAATAAAAGGCCAGTCGAGCAATCCGGCCAGATATCCTCCCACACCGGAGCCGTTGTAATCGATCGTTTCCTTACCGGTGAAAATCAGATCATATCCTTCCTGCTTCACATGAGCTGCAATAGATAAGGCAACCTGTTCTATGCTGATAGGTTGCAAATCAACCCGGAAAGCAGCATCACCTCCGATAGCCAGTGCCTTGCGCAGGATGGGCTCTGCATCGGCACCACCCACCGTGATCAGATGCAATACGGTGTCCGGATATTGTTCTTTCAGTTCCACCGCTCGCACCAATGCATACCATTCATCATAAGGATTGATGATGAACTGAACACCTGTTTCCAGAAAAGATTTTTGATCGGGTGTGAAGGCAATTTTCGCTGTAGTGTCGGCTGTTTTACTGATACAAACTAAAATTTTCATAGGTCTATGTTTAATGCGTTTGATGCATAATCCTCGTGCACAGCTGTGTGTATGTGCCTGCCGGCGTTTAAAGATGCCTGGCAGAGATGAATTTTTGCATGACCTGCTGCAATACCACGGCCTGATTGTGTTTTTCATCTTTCGCACCAAAAAGCAGGGTTAGCTTGCCATAGGGCTGAGCCTTTTTCAACAGGTCTTTCAGCTGCGATTCATGCTCTTTCAGTTCGGCTTCATATTTTTCCTGAAACACTTTCCATTTCTCTGGATCGTGTGCAAACCATTTACGCAGGGCATCAGACGGTGCAATATCTTTCAGCCACTCGTGTACATGTGCTTCTTCTTTCTTCATACCGCGTGGCCAGATCCTGTCGACCAGCACCCGGTAGCCATCTGAAGCATCCGGTTTTTCATACACACGTTTAATGGCAATTTGCATGATAACTGTTGATTATCACAGGCCAACAAACAATATTAGCGAAAAAAACGCATACAAACCTCAAAAAAACATATTATTGCGTAAAACACACAGAGTTCATTATACAATGTTTTCAGCATCATCAGCGTGAAATACTCTGATGCAAATGTGATAAGCCTATGGACAGGGTACAACAGCTTAAGGAAATGCTTGATAAACATCCGGATGATAGTTTTTTGAAATATGCGCTGGCCCTGGAATACCTGAAACGGGGTGAAGAAGAAAGCGCTGAACAATATTTCAGAACCATTGTGGAGCAGGATCCTGCCTATCTGGGAGTGTACTATCAATACGGAAAATGGCTGGAAACAAAGGGGCGCCATGCCGAAGCTATCGACATGTATTCCAAAGGTATTCAGCAAGCCATGATGCAGGGTGATAGCCGCACGTTGCAGGAACTCAGGAATGCTTTTGCTGCGGTGGCCGATATTGATTTGTGATGGTGAATTTCAGGTTTTGATGTTAGCTGCATTTTTAAAATTTGTGGAAACACATCAGCTGGTGCAGGCCGGCAAACCTGTTTTGCTGGCCGTCAGCGGAGGTGTGGACTCTGTGGTGATGGCGCATTTATTTTATGAAGCGGGTTTTTCATTCGGAATAGCCCATGCCAACTTTCAGCTGCGTGGTGAAGAATCGGAACGCGATGCCCGTTTCGTGGAAGACCTGGCCCGCAAATACAATGTGCCTTTTTTTATCCAAGCCTTTGAGACAGCAGATTACGCAAAGCAACACGGATGTTCTATTCAGGTTGCAGCGCGTGAATTGAGGTACACATGGCTGGAAGAAATTCGTCGTCAGCAGGGCTTTATTGCTGTTGCCACAGCACATCATCGCAATGATCAGGCCGAAACGATGCTTATCAACTTCTGCAGGGGCACGGGTATTGCCGGCCTGCATGGAATCCGGTATAGGCAACAGCATGTGATCCGGCCTATGCTCTTTGCAACCCGTGAAGAAATTGAATCCTACGCCCGCAGCCACGGAATTGCCTTTGTAACCGATAGCTCCAATCTCGAAGATCATTATCTGCGAAATGCAGTGCGCCATCGCATCCTGCCAGCTCTGCAGGAAATTTTTCCCGGCTTGATCAATACCCTTTCTGAAAATGCCGAACGTTTCGGTGAAGTGGAAATGCTTTACCAGGAAGCATTGGAACGGCATCGCAGGCGTTTGTTGCACGCCAAAGGCGAGGAATGGTGGATTCCGGCTCAGGCATTGCTTCTTTCCAAACCCCTGAAAACACTGGTATTTGAATTGTTCAAACCATTTGGATTTGGTGAACCGCAGATACCAGATATCATTCAGTTGCTGAAAACCCAGTCGGGCAAACAAATTTTTTCTGCAACCCATCGGGTCATCCGCGATCGCAAATGGCTGATCATAGCTCCACTGCAAGCTACACAGATCAGCTTTCAGCTTATTGAAAATCCTGGCATCCGCAAGGTTGTGGTGCCCGGACTTAAACTTGAGATCAAACAATTGCCCATAGAAAAGGCTGTTTGCTCAGATCAACCTTATATGGCGTGTCTGGATGCAGACGAAGTTCATTTCCCGCTCATATTGCGCAGGTGGAAGCAGGGCGATTATTTTTATCCACTGGGCTTACGCAAGAAGAAAAAACTAAGTCGTTTTTTCGTGGATCAAAAACTTTCTTTGCTCGATAAGGAACGCGTATGGGTTGTGGAAGACGCCGATCACAAAATTGTATGGGTCGTGGGCCTGCGCATAGACGATCGCTGCCGGATTACAGAAAAAACACGCAGGGTGCTTCGCTTAGAAGCCCGGATGGAGCAGCCTTTCGAAAAACATTAATCCTACTGCAGGCTGCACGATAATAGTGTAGGCAATGCCAAATACACCTCCCCAGAAATGTGCATCATGGCCAATGTTATCATATCCTTTGCGGCTCATGTATGCAGAATAAATCAGGTACAACACACCATATACAATGGCTGGTACGGGAATGAAAAATACTAGAATGGTTTGCCACGGAGCAAATACGATGAATGAAAATACTACGGCCGATACCGCACCAGATGCACCTAATGCCCGATAATCAAAATTATCCCGATGCCTGAAATAACTGTACAGGTTTGAACCTACCAGTGATAGCAAATAAAACAAGAGAAAACCCGAGCCTTTTCCTTCAAAAATGTAAAGCTCCACAATCTGGCCAAAGAAATAAAGCGTAAACATGTTAAATCCGAGATGGATATAATCCAGATGAATAAAGCCACAGGTGATAAACCGCCAGTATTCATGCCGGCGTTTGATGTAAAAGGGCCAGAATAAAAATTGTTCCAGCAATTGCGGATTATAAAAAGCAGAAATGGAAATCACACAGGTTACGATGATGATAATGAGAGTAAGACTCATAATGCTTATGATTCGTGGTGATAAGGTTGATGATGCAAGATAGTAAATACGCGATATAATTGCTCGGTAAGAATCAGTCTCGCCAGTTGATGCGGAAAAGTAAGTCTGGATAGCGAAATCATCAAACGGGCTTTTTGCTTCAGCTGTTCATCCATACCATAGGCGCCGCCTATGACAAATATCAGGCGGGAAATGTTTTCCATCTGCCTTTCGGCCATCCATGCAGCCCATTCTGTGGTGGAGAAAGCTTTGCCATGTTCATCCAGCAATACCAAATAATCTTTCTCTCGTAGTCTTTGCAAAACGCGATCAGCTTCTATCCTGCGAGCTGCCTGAAAATCGGTCGTTGGCTGGGCAGGTGGAATCAGTTCTGTATGCAGGGGAATAAAGTGGTTGAGTCGCTCTGCATATTCCGATATAGCTTTTTCCAGCTTGGGGTCGGTCTTTTTGGCAATAGCCCAGATTACGATGCGCATCAGCCTGGCAACGTTGTTTGTTTAAAAACAAATTTACCTGTAATTTCGCACTCGTTATGACGGAAAACAAATTCCGGATGGCTCCGTAGCTCAACTGAATAGAGCACTTGACTACGGATCAAGAGGTTCCAGGTTTGAATCCTGGCGGAGTCACAAAAACTTGTTTTAGCTGTTTTTCCCATCTTATTCGGGCTGCGGTCGCAGCTCGTTTTATTTTGCCACTTATCTTTCTTGTGTTTGCATAAAAGCTGGTCGGGCACTACCTTTGTTTTATGCAGGCTTTAGGCATGCGCTTTTTATGGATTTTCGGATGGCTTGGATGCATGGTGTGGCATGCACAGGCACAACAAGCAGCGCCACGTCGTATTCTGGTTTTTACAAAAACTGCAGGCTACCATCATGCCTCCATCCCTGATGGCGTGAAAGCCATCCAACAGCTGGCCGCACAGCATCAGATTGAGATGGATACAACAAGTGATGCCGGCATGTTTCGCATGCCTGAGTTGCAGCGATATGCGGCTATCATTTTTTTGAATACAACCGGCAATTTGTTTGATTCCCTCCAGCAGCAGGCTTTTCAGCAATACATCCGGCAAGGTGGTGGTTATCTGGGCATTCATGCCGCAGCCGATTGTGAATACGACTGGCCTTGGTATGGACAGCTGGTAGGAGCTTATTTCAAAAGCCATCCTGCCGTGCAGAAAGCCCGATTATGGATACAACTCGACCCCCGTTTTCCGGAACTGGAGGCCTTGCCGCATCCCTGGATTCGCAGGGATGAATGGTACAACTGGCGAATACCTCCGGCTCAAAGCCAGGTGCATGTACTGGTTACCCTCGATGAAAGCAGCTACACAGGTGGAGAAAACGGAGATTATCATCCGGTGGTGTGGTATCACGATTTTGATGGCGGGAGGGCATTTTACATGGAATTTGGCCACACCTCAGAATCCTATACAGAACCAGCTTTCCTGCAATTGCTCCAAGCAGGATTGCAATATGCGATGGGAGAAAAATAATCCTTAGGCTACTTGCATGCCCAATCGTTCACCCAGCCAACCTTCCTGCAGGGGCAGGATCCAGCTATCGCGCCATGCTGCCAGGGTTTGAATGGTATTGTTGAAATAACAGGTCTCGGCATCCAGCTGGCCACTGGCCCACATTTCTTCTATTTTGTCCAATGGATAGCTGCTGATTTTCCCGTTTTGCCATAACGCAATCTGCAGGCGATCGAACCAGTTCACCTGCAGCGCATGGCCCAGGCGCTGCACGAAGCGCATCAGGTTATCCATGCTGCATCCGCTTACCGGCACCACCGCCGTGTCGGCCACAAAAATCATGAATTGCTGAAACAGCACCTCAGCCCATCCTTTTACAGGTTCAGCATGAGCTTTCCAGTCTGTTACCCATGGTTTCAGCTGTGCACGCAACCATTCGGTCTCATTTTCGGTTAACGGCCGATGGGCCTGAAAAATCCAGATTCTTGAATCAGAAGAAAAGCCGCTAGGTGCCAAAGATGCGATATCGGGTCTCATATTCGCAAAGGTAAATCAGTTTAAAGTATTTGTCCGGAAGGATAAAAAGATTTGACAGGCATCTGAAAACCCTGTTTGAGGCTTTGTCCGGGGTTCTACCCACCGACGGTCGGGTCAGATGCCAGGTGTTCGGCTACCAGCTCAGCTATATCTTTTACCTGAACTTCTTCTTCCTTGCCGGCGTGCTTCAGGCCATCGTACAGCATGGTATTGCAAAAGGGGCAGGCTGCAGCAATGGTGCGGCTACCGGTTGCAAGTGCTTCCTGCGTACGGGCAATGTTGACGCGCGTTTGTCCCTTTTCCTCTTCTTTCCACATTTGGGCTCCGCCGGCACCGCAACACATGCCCCGGCTGCGATGGTGAGCCATTTCCACAATCTTCATCTGCAAGGCCTGCAAAATGTCGCGTGGGGCATCGTAAATGCCATTCCCCCTGCCCAGATAACAGGAGTCATGATAAGTAACCGACTGCAGAGCTTCTGCCGTTGCGGGTTTCAAGCTGATCCGTCCTTCCCGGATAAGCCGGTACAGGTACTGGGTATGGTGCCATACCTCATACTGGCCGCCTAGTGCGGGATATTCATTCTTCAAGGTATTGAAACAATGGGGGCAGGAAGTAACGATTGTTTGGATGCCATACTGGTTCAGCGTTTGAATGTTTTTCAAGGCCATCATCTGGAACAAAAACTCATTTCCAGCCCTGCGAGCCGGATCGCCCGTACAGCTTTCTTCCTGTGCAAGGATAGCAAAGCGGATACCGGCACGGGTAAAAATAGTAGCCAGTGCGCGGGCCGTACGTTGTGCCCGCTGATCAAAGCTGGCCGCACATCCAACCCAGTAAAGCAATTCGGGCTTTTCACCTTTGGCATGAAGTTCAGCTACAGTAGGGATTTGCATATGGTTCTTCTTTTAAGCAAGCCGAGAGGCCCACTGGCCGCGTTCGTCGGGCGGAAAAGTCCAGGGAGCCCCATTGTTTTCTATACTGGTAAACATGGCATTCCATTCCTGTGGTGTGCTGGAAGCTTCCATTACCAGATAGCGCCGCAATTCCAGGATGATGGCCAGCGGACTGATGCTTACAGGGCATTCTTCCACACAGGCCTGGCAGGTGGTACAGGCACGCAACTCTTCTTCACTGATGTAGTTCAGCAAACTTTTTCCATCGTCCACAAATGAGCCATGCATATCTATATTCCGGCCTATTTCTTCCAGCCTGTCGCGCGTATCCATCATAATTTTCCGGGGGGAAAGTTTTTTACCGGTCTGATTGGCAGGACAGGCAGTCGTACAACGTCCGCATTCAGTGCAACTATAGGCTGCCAGCAGATGCCGCCAGCTTAGGTCAAACACATCCCTGGCACCGAAATGAACAGGCGGAGATGCAGGTGCAGACTGGCTGTCATCAGCTTCCAGTCCCATCATGCTGCGTACTTCGGGTACAATATCTGCCATCAAAGGCATCTGGCTTTTGGGTTCCAGCGAAGCATAATAGGTATTGGGAAATGCCAGCAGGATATGAAAATGTTTGGAGTAGGGCAGGTAATTCAGGAAAAATAAAACACCGGCAATATGCAGCCACCAGGCACCACGTTCCAGTCCCACCAGCAAACCGGGAGAAATTTGTTGCAGGTGCTGGGCTATGGGATGGGTAATCAGAAATGATCCGGTTGGATAATAATGCCCGTAATGTTTCATCTGCAAAGCCTGATCGCTGGCGTTCATGGTTAAAAACAATAACATGAGGATGATTTCAAAGATCAGGATGTTATTGGCATCCCGCCGGGGCCAGCGTGTCATTTCAGGATTTTCAAACCGCCGTACATGCAATACATTGCGCCGGATCAGGAAAATGCTGCAGGCCAGAATCACCAGCACAGCCAGCACTTCAAATGCACTGATAAATGCAGGATAAACAGGTTTGATATAAGGTAAAAACAAACGATGGGTACCTAAAATTCCATCCAGGATAATTTCCAATATTTCCAGGTTGATGATGATAAAACCCAGATACACAAATAAATGCAGTATAGCCGGTATCCAGTTCCGAAACATTTTCTTCTGGCCAAAAGCAAGCAACAACACATTTTTCCAGCGCTTCCAGCGGTTGCCGGATATCTGTTCATCGCGCCCTAGTAAAATATTGCGCCTGATTTTTCGTACTTGCCGGGAAAAAAGCGTGATGGCAATTACCAGCAGGGCAATGAATACAATTTGTGCGATCAGCATGGAGAATATCCAATTTTTAAACCGGGTTATCGAATGTTTTAAAATGCATTATTCGTTTTCATAAAGATTCTATGCCTGTGATTTTCTTTATTTTTGAATACGTAAAACCAGGCTCTGCAGAGCTCGTTCGAATATACAACAATATTTTGGGGATTATTCATCTGAAAAAACAACCACATGCAAACGGCTTCACATATTATTCTTTCACAGGAAATCATTGAACGGAAACTGCAGCGAATGGCTTATGAAGTCTATGAACGCAATGAAGAGGCTTCAAGGATCATCCTGGCCGGCATTGCCGATCGTGGAACGGTAGTAGCCAGAAAAATAGAAAGCCTGCTGAAAAAGATAGCACCTTTCGAAGTGATTTTTACCGAAATACAAATCAACAAGGCACATCCCCTCACATGCTCCTGGCAACCCAGGGTACCCTTTGAAAATGAAGTGGTAATTGTGGTGGATGATGTAGCCAATACCGGAAGAACCTTGTTCTATGCCATGAAACCTTTTATGGAAGCTATTCCGGCTGCTTTGCAGACACTGGTGCTCATTGACAGGCAGCACAAAGCATTTCCCGTGCATATTGACTATACCGGTTATTCACTGGCTACCACCTTGCAGGAACAAATCTTTGTGAAAACAGAAGGAGATCAGATTATTCATGCCTACATTCAATAAACGCCCATGCCTGTGCAGACATCAACAGATGATTTACATGCGCACTGGAATCGTATCTATGCCAGCAAACGATCCGATGAGTTTAGCTGGTATGAACCCCGGCTTTTGGTTTCCTTGTCGTTGTTTGAAAAATTACATGTTCACAAAAAAGCCTGCATCCTGGATGTAGGTGGTGGCGATAGTACGCTGGTGGATGATTTATTGCGGGCAGGTTTTGAAGATATCACCGTGCTCGATATTTCAGAACTGGCCGTTGAAAGAGCCCGGCGAAGGCTTGGTACACAAGCTGATCGTGTGAAATGGATTGTATCAGATATTAGAAAGTTTAAACCGGACAGGACGTATGATGTATGGCACGACAGAGCCACCTTTCATTTTTTGCTTTCAGAAAATGAAATTCATCAGTATGCGCAAACTGCCTGTGAGGCCGTGAAACCCGGCGGATGGCTGATCCTGGGGTGCTTTGCTGACAACGGGCCTGTACAATGCAGCGGGCTGCAGATACATCGTTACAATGAACAGATGCTTGCAGAAACTTTTGCAACCTGCTTTACGGATCCGGATTGTTTACGTGCCGATCATCTGACGCCTGCCGGCCAGATACAACATTTTCTGTTTTGCTGTTTCAGAAGATCAGTGCAGGGATAGCGATTTTGCCTGTTTTTTACGGGTATTTTTTTGTTTTTCCAGGGATACATCCAGGGCTTGTTCAATCTTTTGCACATACATAATCTGCAATCCCTTCAGGTAGCGGGCGTCAATTTCTTCCACATCTTTGCGGTTCTGCGCACTCAAGATTACCTTTTTGATGCCAGCCCGTTTGGCGGCCAGTAATTTTTCTTTAATACCGCCTACGGGCAAAAGTTCGCCCCGCAGGGTGATTTCGCCGGTCATAGCCAAGTAAGGCTTCACTCTTCGTCCGGTAAAAGCAGAGGTCAGGGCGGTGAGAATAGCAATACCCGCACTGGGACCATCTTTGGGCACGGCTCCTTCGGGCACGTGGATATGGATATTTTTTTGATGGAACCACTGTGGATTGATCTGATACGCATCAGCATGGGATTGCAGGTAACTCAGGGCAGTCATAGCCGATTCTTTCATGATGTTGCCCAGGTTGCCTGTCATCTTCAGCTCGCCCTTGCCTTCGCTGAGGCTCACTTCAATAAACAAAATTTCACCACCCACAGGCGTCCATGCCAAGCCAATAGCTACGCCGGGTGGATTATCAGCATGGTATATTTCATTGGTGAAACGGGGCTTACCCAATATTTTTTCCACCAGTTGCTGGTCAATGGTTTCGGGTAATTTGCCGTTCAATACTTTTTCCTTAGCCAGAAAACGCATCACTGAAGCCAGCTGCCTATCCAGCTCACGCACGCCACTTTCCCGTGTATAATGCTGAATGATGAAGGCAAGGATTTTGGAAGATACATGAATAGGAGCATCCTTCAGGCCATGCATTTCCTTTTGTTTGGGTATCAGATGTCGGCGGGCGATTTCAATTTTTTCTTCCAGCGAATATCCGCTTAGCTCAATGATTTCCAGCCTGTCACGCAATGCAGGATGAATGGTGCTGATATCATTGGCTGTAGCTATAAACATGACGCGCGAAAGATCGTATTCCAGTTCCAGATAATTGTCGTAAAAACTATGGTTTTGCTCAGGGTCCAGCACCTCCAGCAGGGCTGAGCTGGGATCACCGCGGAAATCGCTGCCCACCTTGTCAATTTCGTCGAGAATCATGACCGGATTGGAGCTTTTGGCTTTGCGGATTGATTGCAGGATACGGCCGGGCATGGCACCGATATAGGTTTTACGATGACCGCGGATTTCACTTTCATCGTGTAATCCGCCCAGACTCAGCCGCACGTATTTTCTACCAATCGCACGTGCAATGGATTTACCGAGAGAAGTTTTACCAATGCCGGGCGGGCCCACAAAGCACAGAATCGGAGATTTCATGTCGCCCTTCAGCTTCAGTACGGCCAGGTATTCCAGAATGCGCTCCTTGATTTTGTCCATATCATAATGATCCTCATCCAGGATCCTGCGTGCTTTTTTCAGGTCGTAGTGATCTTCGGTATATTCCTGCCAGGGCAGGTCGAGCATGAAATCCAGGTGATTATACAACACGGAATAATCCGGTGTGGAAGGATGCATGCGTTCCAGCTTTTCAATTTCCTTCTGGAACAATTCCCTGGCTGCATCGGTCCATTTTTTTTCCGATGCTCTTTTTTGCATATCCTTGAGTTCCTTTTCATTGGCATCCCCACCTAATTCTTCCTTAATGGATTTGAGCTGTTGTTGGAGGAAATATTCGCGTTGTTGCCGGTCAATATCGGCCTTGGTTCGGCTGGTTATTTTATTTTTTAATTCAGCTAGCTGCAGCTCTGTTTGCAACAATTTGATGAGCATTTCTGCACGCGCTTTCAGCTGATCTGTTTCCAGCAGTTGTTGTTTTTCCTTGATTTCACTATTGAGGTTTGATGCTACAAAATGAATCAGGAACGAAGGGTGTTCTATATTGCGCAGGATAATGGTGGCTTCTGAAGGAATATGGGGTGAAAGCTGAATAAGCTGAGCGGCCAGATCTTTGATGGTTGCAATATAAGCTTCAAATTCTTTTTCATTATCGGGTAGTATATCCTGCAATAATTCATAACGGGCTTTGAAGAAAGGATCTTCACTGGTTACTTCACGAATACGGAACCGCAGCCTTCCCTGAATAATGATGGTAGTGCCTCCGTCGGGCATGCGTATCAGCTTCACAATACGGGCTATGGTGCCCACCTGGGTGAGATCTTTAGGAGCAGGATCCTCAATGGAAGGATCGGTCTGGGCTATTGCACCGATAAGCCTGTTATGCCGATATGCTTCCTGGACGGCCTTGATGGATTTATCCCGCCCTACTGTAATGGGCAATACCACGCCGGGAAACAATACCGTGTTGCGCAAAGGCAATAAGGGTAACTCTTCCTCCAGATCTCGTACATCCTGCTCGGTATCACTGTCCTCATTCAAAGGGAACAAGGGCATATATTCCATTTCTTCATCCGGATTATCTACATAAAATCTGTTCATACGACTTCAAAATACGATCTGATCATCAATCTCTTTCGGGTAATATTGGCAATAAAGGTAAACCTTACCTCTTTATATCTATTTGCAAAAATATAAAAAAGCTCATCCATCCCTTAGGATGAATGAGCAGTTAGAAAATTTCTTGGCTTTATTCAGAATGTGAAGCCTAAACCAACCTGAATGGCCTGACTTTTCCAGTTATCACGGTTATCAATATCATTGATATTTGAAAGGCCGATGACATAGCGGGCATGCACATTCAGTCGTGCAGGCAGTTCAATCCACACACCGCCGACCATGGAAAAATCGCCGTTTTTGAAGGCATTTTTCCCATTCTGAATTAAGTTTTCATGATCATTCATCAGAATTCCGTATTGCGGACCAACCTGAATAAAGAAGTGATTGGTTACACCAATGCTTGCCAGCAGAGGGATGCTCAGATAATTCAGGCGAATATTTTTCCTGTAATCAGGATTGGCAATATCGTTGTAGATATCTCCAAAGTTATTACTAACCGTAGAGGTAGATTGTACGAAATTCAATTCAGGCTGCAAGGCAAATAAGCGGGAAATCTGCAATTTGGCATAGGCCCCGAGAGAATAATTTAATTTAAATGCATCCGTATATGATTGCCCGTCAATTTTCGTGAGATTTGCGTCGGCCTTGATACCCAGATGTATTCCGGGTTTGGTTGCCTGCTGGGCAAATGTAGTGGCAAAAATTGCCATGCACGAAGCTGTTAACAGAATCCGTTTCATAATACAAATATTTTGAGGTGAAAAATATTTCCGAACATAATGCCAAAATTATACCAACTTATTTTTCAGTTATTAAATAGTAAGAAACGCATCTCTATTTCCTTAACAAAAGGCTAACAACTCTTAACAACTTTTTATTTCTTTATTGCAAGAATGCGCAGGAATTTTGAGGCCGAAACATGGATTTATGTACATCAGGCACGGTAGGTTTTGCTTTTTCCGGCATTCACCAGGATTGGCCAGATTATGTTTCGTCTTAAGCCTTTCATGGCTTGTTTTTACCTTACCTGTTTTTTCCCAATCCTTACCATCTGAATCCGCATATCAGGATACCCTCAGACTTCAGCTGGCGCAGGCTGATTCCATGTTTTTGCAAAACAACCTCGAGCTGCTTGCCCAGCAATATCAGGTAGATGCTGCCAGGGCAGCTATTTTACAGGCAAAGCTCTGGAATAATCCTAATTTGTCAATTTCCCAGGGAGTGTATAATCCATCCGATAAAAAATGGTTTGATCTCAGTTCATCCGGAGAAACGGCTGTTCAGCTTCAGCAGCTTATTTTGCTGGCAGGAAAGCGCAACAAACAAATTTTAATAGCACGTGATCAGTATCAATGGAATGTGTACGCATTTTTTGATTTGATGCGCACCTTGCGTTATACCCTGCATACAGATCTGTTTCAACTGTATTATGCCCAGCAATCCATCAATCTGTACACCTATGAAATACAATCATTTCAGCGCCTGATTCGTGTTTTGAACGAGCAATACCAGAAAGGATTTGCCGCCAGGAAAGAGGTATTGCGGTTACAGACAGCAGATTGCAGATTTGGAAGCTGAGGTTGGTATACTTCTGCGGGCACCGCGCAGTTATGTGATCCCAGAATTAGAAGCCGATAGTTTGTTGTCGCATTTAGATATGCAGCAATATGCATTGGCATCCCTGATTGATACTGCGCTGAATAACCGGGCTGATTTGCGGATGGCCGAGTTTAACCTGAAAATGAGTCAGCACAATGAACAATTGCAGAAGGCTTTGGCTGTGCCTGATTTGACGTTGGCAGTAGGATATGATAAAAACGGAAGCTATGTGCCCAATGCAAACTTAATTTCAGCCGGTTTTGATATTCCTCTTTTTAATCGCAATCAGGGAAATATTCAGGCGGCAAGAAGCCTGGTACAGTATCAACAAACACAGTTCCAACAGGCCAGGGATAATATCGTTTCAGAAGTAACAAACGCCTATCAGCAGGCATTGCAGGCGCAACGCTTATATCAATCCGTTGACACATCTTTTTATCCATCATTTCAGCATTTGCTGGAAGAAGTAAATCTGAATTATCAGCATCGCAACATCAGCATGCTGGAATTGCTTGATATGTATGATGCCTATAAACAGGCCGTACTAGATTATCAGAATGCACAGCTAAACAGGCTGCAAACATGGGAAAAACTGAATTATGTAATTGGTCGTCCGATATTTCATTAATCCGATGTGCTATGTTTGAAAAAAAATTAGTTAGCCGGATTGCTGCAAGAATTTGTATAGGATTTGCCCTGCTTATATCTGCATCTTGTCAGCATCGTACTTCCCAACCACAAGCTGCCAATGATTTTCCGGTTTCTGATTCACTGATGGCCACCATACCTCTTGATACGGTAACGATGAAACCTTTTATAGATGCTGTGACATTGAATGGGAAAGTTACTGCGGATGAAAACAAGGTGATTCATGTTTACCCGATGATAAGCGGTAAGGTGTTAGATGTAAAGGTTTCATTAGGAGATTATGTTCATCGCGGACAGGAACTGGCAACCATTATGAGTGGTGATATTGCTTCGTATCAGGCAGATCTAATACAGGCTACTTCAGATGTAAATGTTGCAAAGAAAAATCTTGATGCTACAAAAGATTTATATGAAGGTGGACTGGCTTCAGCAAAAGACTATGCAACCGCACAGGCGCAATATGAATCAGCGCTGGCAAACCTGAAACGAGTTCAGCAGTTGCTACAGATTAATGGTGGCGGACATCAATCGCTGTCTGTTATCCGCTCGCCCATTGATGGATTCATCATCAACAGGCAGATCAATTCTGACATGATGATCCGGCCTGATAACAGCAACGAATTGTTTACCATCTCTGATCTAAAAAATGTATGGGTAATTGCCAATGTATATGAATCCAATATTCCAGATGTACATGAGAAGGATAGCGTGCAAATCACCACACTGGCTTATCCGGATAAAGTTTTCAGAGGGCAGATTAGCCAGGTTATGCATGTACTTGATCCGGTGAATAAAGTGATGCAGGTACGCATCGTTTTGCCCAATCCTGGATATTTGCTGAAACCTGAAATGTTTGCAAGTGTTACAGTTGTTCATCCAGATAAACAATTGATGATATGTATACCAGACAAAGATTTGATATTTGATCACAGCCGTTATTACGTACTTGTTTACCATGGCATGCATCATGTGGAAATCCGTCCGGTAGAAGTAGAAAAGGAAATAAACGGGGTTGCATTTATCTCATCAGGGCTTAAACCGGGAGAGCTGATTTTGGGTGATCAGCAGTTGTTGATTTATCAGGCTTTAAATCAATAAACCGCATATGTCAAAGTTTATTCGCGGAATTGTAGCATTTTCTCTGAAAAACAGGTTTTTTATTTTTTTCATTACTCTTATCCTTCTTGTTGCTGGCATCATCAGCTTCAAACAGATGCCTATTGAAGCCTTTCCGGATGTAACCAACACACAGATTACCATTATTACACAATGGCCGGGTCGCAGTGCAGAAGAGGTGGAGAAGTTTGTAACGATCCCCATTGAAATTGCCATGAATCCTGTACAGAAAAAAACAAGTTTACGTTCCACGAGCATATTTGGACTGTCAGTTGTTACAATTAATTTCCAGGATCATGTTACTGATCAGGAAGCCCGGATGCAAGTAAATTATCTGCTTCCCAATGCTGATTTGCCTGATGGGGTTACTCCCGTGGTACAACCGCCTACTACACCTACCGGCGAAATTTATCGTTATACACTGGAAAGTAAATTTCGCAGCCCGCGTGAATTGAAGACCATCAACGATTGGGTGGTGGATCGGGAACTGCGATCAGTACCTGGTGTAGCCGATATTGTGAGTTTTGGTGGAATGGTAAAGACGTATGAAGTGCAGGTCAATCCGCAAAAGCTTCAGGACCTGGGCATTACACCGCTGGATGTGTATTCAGCCATTGCACGAAGTAATATCAATATCGGTGGTGATATCATTGAAAAAAACAATCAGGCCTATGTGGTGCGTGGTATTGGCTTGCTGAACGATATCCATGAAATAGAAAATGTGATTGTCACACAAATCAATGGTGTCCCCGTATTGGTAAAGGATGTGGCACATGTGGTGATTTCCAATTTGCCAAGATTAGGTGAAGTGGGCAGAACTGATGCTATAGATTCTGCAGGTAATCGAATCATCAAAGATAATCCTGATGCGGTGGAAGGTATTGTGCTGATGCGGAGAGGAGAGAATCCGGATGAAGTCATTGCCGGACTTAAACAAAAAATTGCCCAGCTGAATGACCATATCTTACCTGCTGATGTAAAAATTGTGCCGTATTATGACCGGGAAGATCTCATTCATTATGCCACACATACCGTGTTGCATAATATGATTGAAGGCATTTTGCTGGTTACTCTTATTGTTTCCTTGTTCATGTTCAATTGGCGTACCACATTGATTGTAGCCATTATCATTCCGCTATCGTTGTTTTTTGCTTTCATGTGTCTGCGGTTGTTGGGAATGTCGGCCAACCTGTTATCATTGGGTGCTGTTGATTTCGGAATCATCATTGATGGCGCTGTGATTATGGTGGAGGGCATGTTTGTATTACTTGATCACAAAGCAAGCGATATCGGGATGGAAAGATTCAATAAGCTGGCCAAGATGGGCATGATCAAACGCAGAGGCGGTCAGCTGGGGAAATCCATCTTTTTTGCCAAGTTAATCATTATTATGGCTCTAATACCCATCTTCTCCTTTCAGAAGGTGGAAGGAAAAATGTTTTCTCCTTTGGCCTATACCCTTGGCTTTGCTTTATTGGGAGCTTTGTTTTATACACTCACACTTGTACCTGTACTGATTCATTTATTGTTATACAAAAATGTACATGAAAAACGCAATCCTTTTGTTGAACTCACCACACGCTGGGTGATGCGTGCTTTCCGTTTTACCTTCCAGCACAGGCGGGCAACACTTATTATTTCAGCTGTGGTAGTCATCATTGGATTATATGCTTTCCGGTTATTGGGAACTGAATTTTTACCAGAACTAAATGAGGGCGCACTCTGGATACGGGCACAGCTGCCTTATAGTGTTTCCTTGCAAAAAGCAGTAGAGGTAGCCAATCGGATGCGTGAAATATTAATTTCCTTTCCAGAGGTAACCAAAGTGGTATCGCAAACTGGAAGGCCGGATGATGGTACAGATGTAACAGGATTTTACAACATTGAATTTGACGTGGCTCTTAAACCCAAATCCCAATGGCCTTCCCATCTCAGCGAAGATAAACTGATTGCAGACATGCAACAGAAATTATCTGTTATTCCTGGTGCAGATTTAAACTTTTCCCAACCCATCATGGATAATGTAGAAGAGGCCGTATCAGGCGTAAAGGGATCGATAGTAGTAAAAGTATTTGGCGATTCTTTAGGCTATATGCAGAGTACATGAGAGCAAATTGCTGATATTTTAAAGACTGTACGAGGTATTGAAGATGTAGGAGTTATTAAAAATCTAGGACAACCCGAATTGCGGATTGATCTCAATCAACAAAAAATGGCGATGTATGGTGTTACTACACAGGATGCTCAAACAGTCACGGAAATGGCTATTGGTGGGAAAGCCGCATCACAACTTTATGAAGGTGTTGAGCATTTTGATATCCGTGTAAGGTTTCCTGAACAATTCCGCAAAAATGCAGATGATATCGGCAATCTGCTGGTGCCAACCATTAGGGGTACGCAGGTGCCTTTGAAAGAGATTTCCCATATTAGTGCTGAAACAGGTCCTTGTTTGATTTTCAGAGATGATCATCAGCGCTATTCTGCAGTCAAGTTTTCCGTAAGAGGGCGGGATATGGGAAGCGCGGTGGCAGAAGCCCAGCAAAAGGTAAATGCTGCCATTCATCTGAAAAAAGGATATACTATGATGTGGCAGGGCGATTTTGAGAATGAACAACGTGCATCCAAACGGCTACGCCAGGTAGTGCCCATCAGTTTGCTGCTTATTTTTATTTTGTTGTATTCCATGTTTGGCAATGTCAAAGATGCCGGCCTGGTATTTCTCAATATTCCATTCGCTATTGTGGGCGGAATCGCTGCATTGCTCATCACGCATACCAATTTCAGTATTTCTGCAGGGATTGGATTTATTGCGTTGTTTGGAATTTGTATTCTGACAGGCGTATTACTGATTGGAGCATTTAAAGAGCGACTTGACCGATGGGTTCATCAACCAGGTGCATTGACACGTTCCATCCGCGAAGGCGTAAGGGCTTACGTAAGGCCCGTGTTGATGACAGCTTTGATGGATATATTGGGACTATTGCCTGCGGCTGTTTCCACAGGGATCGGCTCGGAAAGCTCCCGGCCACTGGCCCGGGTCGTGATAGGCGGACTTATCTTTGCAACGGCTTTTTCGCTGCTGGTATTTCCTTTGATCTTTCAGCTGGCCTATCGCAAGGTAGATTTAAGGGAAGAACAAGCCTAAAGCTTATTTTTTAAGCATCCAGGCTGGTGGCTCATCTGCTGAAGGTCCGTACAAGCCAGGCACGGAGACATTCAGCAAACGCAGATACACCATCAGTTCAGCCCTGTGATGAATGAGATGATGCAGGCTAAACCACCGGATTACTTGTATTCGCTTTCCTTCAAGAATGATCGCATTTCCATTGCGTGTGACCCAGTTTTGTAACAAATGCGCATCGTTGGTGGCTTTAATTGCCTGCAACACTTGTTCCTGCAGGTCAGAAAAAGTGCGCAGCAGTGCAGCTTGCGATTCCGGAAGTTCCGGACGACGAGGAGGAGACTGTGCAAAATCTATTTCCGGTTCCTGCAAGATAATCAGTATGAATCTTGGCAGCGTGGCTATGTGCGAAGCAAGCTGGCCAAGTGACATAGATTTTTCATGAAGTTTCCATGAAAAATGAGCTTCGGGTACACGTGCAAGTGCCGTGCTTGTAAGGCCAAATTCTCTTTCGAGATCCTGCTGCAAAAGTGTTTTAATATCCATACTAAAATGAAATGAAAATGCGTGAAAATAATGAGTTTATTCATGTATTATGTTCCCTGTAACCTGCACGATAAAACACATATCGGATGGTACCGTAGCTGTATCGCAGGTATTTGCTGATATGTGCAGGTTTGATCCATTGCGCATCTAGAATATCTTCTTCAATCTGTGGAACTGTTAATTCTGTTCCCGTAAATTTCATTTTAAACCAATGTGTTTTTTTAAGGGTTTGTTCCTTCGTATATCGATCGTTGTAAACATGATAGGTGTGGCAAATAAGATGCTCTATTTCTACATGATACAGTCCCGTTTCTTCGCGCACTTCCCTTAAAGCCGTTTGCTGAGGGTCATCACCCTCTTCAATTTTCCCTTTAGGCAAATCCCATTTACCTAACCGAAAAATCAACAACACATCTTGTTGATCATTTGTAATCAATCCGCCTGCCGCCTCGCGTATCACAAACTTCCGGCTGATATCTTCGAATATCGTTTGTATGTCCAGTGATTGAATGATACAAGCTTCTCTTTCTCCTTGTTGCAACTGCTGAATGGCAGTTTGTATGTCCCCGGATGTTTTATTTATTAGATATTTTTCCCATGATGAAGCCGGTAGTACAATTTCAGGAATATCGGACAACTGTTCACATATAATCAAGGGTTTTTCCTGTATCCAGATGATATGTGGTTCCATAAGCAATCAAATTCATTTCAAAAATAAAATTTATTCATGGCATAACAGCATAACGAATAGATGTTACCTTGTTTTCATAAAAATTTAATTAGGTTTGCGACATGGAAACTGCGCATCAGGTAGCCGAGAAGCTGCTTTTCATCAATGCCGTAAAATTGAGTCCAGATAAGCCTTTCACCTGGGCTTCCGGATGGAAATCACCCATTTATTGTGACAACCGTCGTATTCTTTCTTTTCCCTATATCAGGGATTATATCAAATCTGAATTAAGCAATTTGATTGATCAGCGTTTTCCAGATGCAGAAGTAATTGCAGGTGTAGCCACGGCTGGTATTGCACATGGTGTGTTGGCGGCAGATTTGCTGAAGCTGGGTTTTGTGTATGTACGTTCAGGCCGGAAGGATCATGGTTTGGGTAATCAGATTGAAGGCTTTTTTAATCCCGGTCAAAAAATCGTTGTGGTTGAGGATCTGATATCGACAGGTGGCAGCAGTTTGCAGGCCTGTGAAGTTTTAAAGGCTGCCGGAGGAGATGTAAGAGGTGTGGTTGCTGTATTTGATTACGGATTTGATCATGCACGAAAATCTTTTCAGCAGGCGGGCATTGCTGTGTACGCATTGAGTCATTATGAAGCATTGCTGGAGGTGGCTCTGCAGAAAGGCATGATTCAGCAGGAGCAGTTATCTGTTTTGCAGCAATGGCGGCAATCACCTGATACCTGGGGACAGGGATGATGTATGTTTAAACCCTGTTTTTTTCCTGCACGTGAAGCACAAGCCTGGGGCTAACTGTAATGCGTCGGGCAGATACTGGCCCGCCATGTTGTGCTTTTTCCTCTATAGCCTGGATCAGCAGCTGCATGGCTTTTTGTCCCTGTTCATAGGGAAATTGTTCAAGCGATGCCATGGGAGGATGGGCTACATATTTGTTGATGTGCAGATTGGCAAAACTTACAATGGCTATCTTGTCGCTGATTTCGGGACGTTGTTGCCTGAGCTCATGCATAAGTTCGAGAGCGACATAATCATTAAAAGCCAGAATAGCCGTGGGTTTTCGCTTATAATCACACAATTCTCTGAGTGCATGGGCAGTACCTGATGCACTCAGATCGGTAAACAGGGTCAGATTGGGATCGTATTTCAGCCGGTTTTTTTCCATGGCCAGGCGATAGCCCTGCAACCTTTGCATACTTGCAGGTAATGACTGAGGCCCGTTGATCAGGGCAATGATGCGATGTCCCTGACGCAACAAAAAGCGTACGGCTTTCATGGTACCTTCTACCAGATCGGCCTCCACGGCCCATATTTGCGGCATGTCGGGCACACAATCAAAAAACACCAGCGGTAACCGTTGTTCCAGCAACCGTTGATAATAATCATATTGTTTCACTTGCTTAGCAATAGACAGGATCAATCCATCCACATGATGCCGCTTCATGGTTTCAATGACTCTTTGTTCCTGCTGTTCGTCATCGTGCGACTGGCCTATAAGCACAGTATAATCATGCTGAAGAGCCATGTCTTCAATACCTGAAACGGCTTTTGAAAAAAATTCTTCAGCCAGATCGGCTACAATCACTCCCACCGTAAATGTTCTGCGTTTCTGAAAATATATTGCCAGCTGATTGGGTTCATAACCTAATTCAGCTGCTACCTGTTTTACCCGTTCACGTGTATCTTTTCCGATGCTGGGATGATCGTGCAACGCGCGTGATACAGCTGAAGGAGAAATACCGACAATTTTTGCAATTTCTTTGATGGTGGGCATGCGTGACGACATTTACTTGCACTTTAAGTCTAGCCGAAATTACATATTATCGCCTGTTTCAGAAAAGCCGTTCAGTAACCACATAAAAAGAAAGAACCCGCGAAGGGTTCCTTCTCCCATAACCAATCACAAATGTGTACTCACCAAATAAATGGTACAATCACCAACAGGCAGTCAGTATTGCATCAACAAAACTAACATAAAAACCAGTTGATGAACCCCTTGTTGTCAAACGTTTGCGTGCAGATATTTTCTGTGAGAGAAGGGTATTCTCTGATTTTTGTCAAAAAAATCCGGTTTTATCTTGCATTGATTTTTGGGTTGTATATTGAGGTATATCACCTAAACGTCGTGAATATGGACACACGTGTTACAGTTTCTGATGTAAAAGGCTTTCTACCCATGCTGAAAGATTGTTTTGAAAAAAGATTACCGGTATCCCTGATTGTGGATGACGGGGAATTGCGCAGGGCGGAAGGCTATATTGATAGAATGGATGATACATACTTGATTCTTGAAGATGGCCGATCCATTCACATGGAAAAACTGGCTGCAGTGAATGGCATATTCATTGACAGCTATGCGCAATGTTGATTTGGAATCCTTCAGGGTAGGTTGATGGATTGCCGGCCTCCGTGCAGATTTATCCGTGTTCCTTTCCATTCCAGATAACCGTTCACTTGCTCAGGCAGAGAAATACTTCCCGAGAGTTTTCCTTTTTTATCCTGGAAAAATTCCACCTGTATGGTGCCCTGTGGATGGGGCATAGAAGCCACCACATGGGTCAGGCTACCCAGATGCGGTGTGATGGCCACTTTAGCAAAGCCGGGAGCGGCCGGTCTGATTCCGCATAGAGTTGCCAGAAAATCGTAAGCCGGGCCGGCCGACCAGGCGTGGCAGTCCGAGCGGGTAGGCTCCGGCTTTTCCGCAAAGGTGGTAAGGCCTATTTTCAGCATATCCATCCAGGGATTCAGCTGATTCACGTAATTGTCTGCCAGTCCCGCTTTCACCATGGCTTGTATGAGGTAAAACCGGAAATAAAAAGTTACCTGATCCAGGGAAGTATCGGTGAGCACTTTTTGCATCACCTGTTTTTGCCATTGGGCAGGAATCACATCGGCGAGCACGGCCAGGATGGATGCATGCTGGCTGAATTGTTCCTTCTCCGGTGTATTGGCCATTTCCATGCGTTGCATATCAAAGCAATGCGTAAAAACGCCCTGCGACAGGCGAAAGGCCAGCTGGCTGTAATGGGCAGCCTGATCGGTGTAACCAAATGCTTCAAACAGATCTGCCGCCTGATGCAGCGTATAAATAAACTGACAGGTGATAATAGCTGAATGCCCATCGGTAGCGCCTGCGGGTGCACCATCCGGAAAAGTCTCAGCCCAGTCCACAAAGCTCCACCAATCCATAGGTCCCAACATGTTGTAGGCTGGATCCACATGGGCTTCATACCAGCTCAGCACAGGCTGTATGCCGGAAAGATAGGATTTTACAAAATCAGTATCAGGTCGCAGCATCCAGTAATCATGCAACATGGAAATCCAGAACAGCGAATAGGGAGGAATGATTTGCAGACGATGGCTCGGAAAGCGGCCCTGGGTGAGTCCGTTGGGTGTGCGAGAATCATAAAAATCATGAATGGCCTTGCGCATCAGCCGGTCATCGCCCGTATTGTACAAAGAAATCAGCGCCTGTATGCGGGTATCGCCTTCGTATTGCAATTGTTCATAATAAGGACAATCAAAATAGGTTTCTCCTGCACATAGTCGTGCTGTATGCCATCCTACACGCCAGATGGCCTGAAGCGAGGAATCATTGCTGGCAAAGGTTGCCAGCCGATGGAAAGGATATCCAGTATAAATCCCGTAAAAATCTTCCAGCGTGAGCGGGTTGCCGGCAGTGGTGATATCCAGCTGAATGTATCGGTAAGCGCGGATCCAGAGCGGACTGAAACGACGTTCATTACCTCCATCCGGATAAAACTCGTCATACAAGCCCAGGATTTGTTTTCCTTTGATTTCATTGCGATTGCCTTTCTGGCCATTGCTATCCACAGCAGCTTCGGCATAGGTAATCCGGATGCTGGCTCCGGCCCCGCCACTCACCTGCAATACAGGGTAGGCAACGGTTTCCTGGCCTTGGTCTAGAATAATTTTTACCTGTTGATGAGCTGGAATCTGCAGGGGATGTGAAGCCTGGATAAAAGTATCCCGGATAGGGAATGGTGCCCCCTGAGCTTCGGAAAGCCGAATAGCCTGCAGCCGCTGGGGGCGATATTCCATTTGGGGAATAGGTGAGGGGACCAATGTCCATACATTATCGCTGCCCACACCTGCGGGAACGGCTGCCGCCGGTACATCTGCAGCTTGTTGCCAGGCACGATCATCATAGTCTGTTTGTTCCCAGCCCCAGGGATAATATGCTGCCCGAACGGCATCGCCGGGACCAGCCACGAAATAGGTGTGCAGGCGAGCGGCTGTTTCTGTGGCACAGGGGGCATAGCTGGTATCGTGCAGCACTTTCCAGCTGCGATTGGTATTCAGTTTGTCCCAGGCAGCATCATCGGCCTGCACCAAAAAGCCCGTCCGGGCTGAAATCTGCGCCATGGGAGCATATTCACCCATATTCCACACCATGGCTGCCAGCACGTTTCTCCCCTTTTGGAGATAAGGTGCAATGTCATAGGTTTCCACGTTCCAGTTGTAGGTATCGCCACGTGCGGGCCCACGGCCAATGTCGTGTCCATTTACAAAAAGATGATACCTGTTATCGGCAGTTACATGAATGATGAGCTGAGCGGGTACAGTATCTAGTTGAAAGGTTTTTCTGAAATGAAATACCCCATAGGCTGAAGCCGGAACATCCGGACAACAAATCCAATGTGCCGGCCAGTATTGATGCTTCAACCTTTCGTTGAAAGGCAACGATTGGGCAATGGCCTGAAAGCTAAGCGCAACCGTTATTCCCGTAATCCAGATCCAGTGTTTGTTGGGCATGTGTTCATTTTTTTCGAACCTTACATTTCCGGATACCAAAGATGGATGTCAACTATCCGGTTGATTTCACCTGTCGGCAGGCGGTTTTTGCTACTGGGTTGTGTCTTTGCAGCATGGCGGAAGCAGCCGGTATGAATCCGGATTAGCTTTTACGGTATCGGCGTCGAAACCGGCATTGGCAATCGCATATTCAATATAAAGCGGATTGGTGCGTTCCGTATAGTATCGAACTGTAACAATTTTATTAAATGTATTCACATTTGCAGAAATGATTCCTGGTTCCCGTTTTAGATAATTCAGCAATATTTGTTTGCATGCATCACATTTTTGGATATTGGTCTGAATCCGCACGGTAGCTACGGCCCGCTGAGCTGATGTTGCATGTGAAATCAGCAACAGAGCTAAACCTGCAAGCAGGCAAAGTTTCCGATATATGTTCATGCTGTATGAATTTGTGTTAAAAGTAGTAAAATTTTCCGGACAGAAGGAACCGCAGGCAAACGAAGAACAACTGGGTACAAGCCCTATATCGGGTATGCAACAATAAATAAAGCCGAAACAGAAGGCTGCTTTTAGCAATCGGTTTTTCTGTATTTTGCGAAGCTGATTTTGAAACGTTATTCATGACCCATAATACCGGAACATCTATGTTATCACTTCGCACGCAAATCCAGGAAGCCGGTGCAGCCATTGAGCAGCATATTCCCGATCGCGCTTCCATTGCGGTGGTGCTGGGCAGCGGATTGGGAAGTTTTACCCGTCACCTGCAAATCATGCATCGCATACCTTATGCATCCATTCCGCACTTTCCGGTATCAACCGTAGAAGGACATTCAGGTGAGCTGATCTTGGGAAATATTTCCGGGAAAAACGTCTGGGTGCTTTCGGGCAGATTTCATTATTATGAAGGATATTCCATGCAGGAAGTTACTTTCCCTGTTCGGGTGATGAAATATCTGGGTGTTTCGCATCTGTTGTTGTCCAATGCAGCTGGTGGATTAAATCCGCAGTTCAAGGTTGGTGATCTGATGGTGATTACCGATCACATTAACCTGCAACCCGAACATCCCTTGCGTGGAAAAAATGATGATAGCCTGGGGCCGCGTTTTCCTGATATGAGTGAGCCTTATTGCCAGGAGTTGATTGCAAAAGCTTTTCATATCGCTGCACAAAGAAATATTTTGTTGCGCAAGGGTGTGTATGTAGGTGTGCAGGGACCAAGTTTTGAAACCCGTGCGGAATACCGCTTTTTACACAGGATAGGCGGCGATGCCGTAGGTATGAGCACTGTGCCCGAAACTATTGTGGCTGTACACATGGGCATGAAAGTATTTGCCATGAGTGTGATAACTGATATTGGTATCCGGGAAGAAAACAATATGATCAGCCATGAAGAGGTGCTGGCAGCAGCACGTGCCTCAGAACCTACTATGAGCAGCATCTTTATTGAACTGATCAAAAGCATCTGACATTGTTATCCGTGCCACACAGAAGAATAAAGCGACTGATAAAGACGGGTTGCATATTGCTTCTGATCATGTGCGGATATGTGCATGTTTATGCACAGTTGCCCCGGATCGGTGCGATGGGTGCAATGGGCAGATCCACAACCGGTGGTTCAGATTCATTTCATCTTGAACATCGTGTCAATGATACCATTCTCCTGTCCTATCATTACCTGAATGATGTGGTGCCACATCATCTGGATTCATCCATCAATAACTTTTACAAGTATTTCCCGTTGCGATCTTCTGATGCATATCTGGGAAATATTGGCAATCCGGGTTATGACCTGATCTTTCATCCTTTAATGAAAGCCGGATGGGATGCGGGTTTTCATGCACTAGATCTATACAGGTTTCCTATTGACAGCGTCCGTTTTTATCAAACCACAGGTCCTTACACAGAATTACGTTATCTTGTAGGACCCAAACAGGAACAGGTGATTGATGTGTTTCATACACAGAATCACAAACGCAATTTCAATATCTCGGGTCATTATCGGAAAATCAATTCTCCAGGTTATTTCCGCAACCAGAATACAAATGATGACAACTATGCTATTACTGCCAGGTTTGATTCCCGGAAACAACGTTACCATGCCTATGCAGCTTTAATCGGAAACAATGAGCAAACCGGAGAGAACGGCGGTATTGTAAATGATGCTGATTTGAAAGATCCGATTCACAGCGATCGCCAAACAATAGCTACTTTTTTGGGAGGCAATAATGCATCGAGTGGTTTTTCTTTCTTTACCAGTTCTATTCCGGTAAAAACAGAGTATAAGGAAAAAGATTTTTTGTTTTCACATGAATATGATTGGGGCAGGGGAGATTCGGTGAAAATCAACGATACCACGGTAATTTATCGTTTTTATCCCATTTTTCGCATTCAACATACTTTTCTTTCCGAACATCTTACTGAACAATATCGGGATACAATTGTGCAGAATGACACGCTTGATGCATATTTCTACCGGATACATTATCCTTTGATTTCGAACCCGCAGGATAGCAGTATTATAGCATTGCATGACTGGAAGCGGATCAGCAATGATTTGTCGCTGGTGCAGTTTCCGTTCCCTAAAAATCAAAGTCAATTTCTTCGTGAGGGCATTACTGATGAATGGATCACGGGTACGGATCTTTTAGGGAAGCAGCATTTGCACAATATATTCGGACATGTGGAATATCGCAACAAAACACGCAATCAGAAATGGGACATGCGGTTGTATGGTGCACTTTATCTGGCAGGAGATTATTTTGGCAATTATCATGCGCTGGCATCCTTGAGCAGATATGTAAGCCGGAAACTGGGATATGTGGAATTACACGCAGAAAATATAAACCGAACACCTTCAGCAGTTTATCAACGTTTTGTGTCGAACAGGTTTGCTCTCATCAATCCCGGGCTGAACAAGGAAAATATTACGTTGTTGCAGGCTGCAGCAGTGAATCCGGCGCTGCGTTATGCGCTGGATGTTAAATATTATCTGTTCACCAATTTTACTTACCTGAAAAATTTTTATCAAAGCGATCAGTATCATTCACCGTTTACCTTACTGCAGGTGCATTTTCAGAAAGATTTCCGTGTGAATCATTTTCATCTGCATGCGGATGCAGCCTATCAGCAGATTACCGGGAATCCTCCGCTAGCCTTGCCCCTGGTGTGGACCTGGGAACGGCTGACCTATGAAAACTATTTATTCAATTATCATCTGCAGATATGCACAGGTATTGAAATAAAATACAATACACCTTTTGATGAACCGGATTATTCGCCGCTGACCGGACAATTTGTTTATCAAAACCAGCAACGCATCAGCAACTCGCCAGAAATAGCCGCAATGCTGCATTTCAGGATTCGTTCATTTGTGGGTTACATTCGTGCAGAAAGGTTAAATTATTTTATCTTTAATCCCAATTTCGCTGCTCCGCATTATCCTTATCCCGATTTTGGCATGCGGATCGGCGTGAAATGGGGGTTAATCAACTGAGCAATGGCTAATACAGTGTTATATATTAAAAACATGGTTTGTGACAGATGTGTGAAAGTGGTCACACAGGTCTTGCAGCAGCTTCATCTGCCAGTAGTTTCGGTGAGCCTGGGTAATGCTGTGATCCAAAGGGAACTTACGACGGAAGAAAAAGATCAGTTAAATAAATTATTGCAACAGGAAGGGTTTGCACTTATTGAAGATAAAAAAATCCGTCTGCTGGAAGCCATCAAACATGCAGCCATAGACTGGGTGCAGCATGGCAAAATGAAAACAATGCCTGTAAATTTTTCCACTTTTCTGAGTGAAACCCTGCAAAAAGATTATCATTATCTCAGCAACCTGTTTTCCGAATATGAAAACATTACCATTGAACAGTATGTCATGTTGCAAAAGATTGAAAAGGTAAAGGAATTGCTTTCCTATGGTGAAATGTCGCTCAGCGAAATTGCAGAAGAGCTGGGCTACAGCAGCGTGGCACATTTATCGGGACAGTTCAAGCGGATGACCGGATTTACACCCACGCAGTTTCGAAAACTGAAGGATCATCATCGCAAATCTCTGGATCGGGTAGAAGAATAATTTCAGAAACATTCAAATCTTTTTTGATGCGCAGTTGGAGTATATCTGTATTTTTCATCTTGCATCTCTGCATCTGCCAGGTTTATGCGCAGGTAGAAATCCGTCCCACTTACCGTGAACCTTACCGGCCTGTGTATCATTTTACACCTCCGGTAAACTGGACCAATGATCCGAATGGGCTGGTATTTGCAAATGGGTTGTATCATTTGTTTTATCAATACAATCCCGATGGCATGGAATGGGGCCACATGAGCTGGGGGCATGCTGTAAGCAAAGATCTGGTGCACTGGCAAAACTGGCCGGTGGCAATTCCTGAAGGTCCGGAAGGCATGATATTTTCCGGATCAGCCGTGCTGGATAGTTTCAATACATCCGGATTGGGCTCTGCGTCTCATCCTCCGTTGGTGGCTGTTTACACTTCCCATTATATTCCGGACCCTTTGCATCCTGAACAATACACCCAGTCACAGCATATCGCCTATAGCCTTGACGGAGGTCATACCTGGAAAAAATATGCACATAATCCGGTGCTGGACTTGCATATGCGCGATTTCCGGGATCCCAAGGTTTTCTGGTATGCACCGGACAGCCAGTGGGTGATGGTGGTTTCATTTCCCGTACAGCATCAGGTGCAGTTTTTTCGTTCTGCGGATCTGATTCACTGGCAGCACACCGGATCCTTTGGTCCGGCAGGCGATACCAGCAACGTCTGGGAATGCCCTGATTTATTTCCCCTGCAGGTAAGAGATGCCTCCGGTAAACCCACAGGCCGCACGAAATGGGTATTGATGATTTCGGTGCAATATGATGTGCAATATTTCATGGGTACATTCAATGGTAAAACGTTTGTGGCTGATGAGCCTGCAGATCGCATCCGGAAAGTTGATGAAGGCACGGATTTTTACGCAGCCACCACCTACAATGATATACCCGCTTCAGATGGCCGGCGCATCTGCATCGCCTGGATGGATAACTGGGCTTATGCTGCCCGTATTCCTACCTTTCCCTGGCGGGGATTTATGACCGTACCGCGGGTATTCACGCTTCGGGAAGATGAGGAGGGTAAGCCCGAGCTCTATCAATATCCTGTGGAAGAAATCGGACAGCTGGCCGTTGATTCCATGCAGATCAGAAATCGCCTTGTGGATGAAGCACATCAGCTACCGATTCGCTTGCCAGGCAAACAGCATATCGATTATCCGTTTACAGTTGGGAAGCTTTCCCTCCGGCTCAGCCAGATAAAAGGAACGATGAGGCTGGCAATAGCTCAGCATGGTGATTCGGCTATCTGGGTGAATTATGATGCAACTACAGGAGAGCTGCAGATTGACAGAAGATGCAGCGGAAAAACAGATTTTGATCCACATTTTCCGGCCATCATCAGCATGCAGCTCAGGCCTGCTCAGCAGCTGCGTCTGGATGTGTATCTGGATAAAAGCAGTGCGGAATTTTTTGTAAACGGAGGACAAAAAGCTGCGACCCTGTTATTTTTTCCTCATCCTGATCAGACGGGTATTTCCCTGCAGGCTGTGCATGGAAGCTATCGGGTTGATGAGCTGAAGCTGATCCGATACCCACAAACTGCTTATCTTGTTCAGCGAAAATTTATTGCAAATGCAAGCTATCTGGGGCATTGATCTGGGAGGCACCAAAATTGAAGGTGTCGTATTGCCGGCCGACTGGCAGCGGGATCTGGAGCATTGGAAGCCCATAGCCCGTTTGCGTATTGATACGGAAGCCAGCCAAGGTTATATGCATATCCTGCATCAGATCCGCAAACTGCTGGATAGGCTGCAGCAGGAAACAGGACTAAAGCCGGCACGGCTTGGCATAGGCACTCCGGGTACGCTCGATCCGGTAACAGGGCTGATGAAAAACAGCAACACGGTATGTCTGAACGGACAACCTTTGAAAAAAGATCTGGAAGGTTTGCTGCAGATTCCTGTAACCATGGCCAATGATGCCAATTGCTTTGCTCTTGCTGAAAGCCGCCTGGGACGTGTAGCGCAGGAAAAACTGCATCCTGAAGTGGTGTTTGGTGTCATCATGGGTACGGGCGTAGGCGGCGGGCTGGTGGTGCGCAATCAGCTGATCAACGGTGCACAGGGTATCGCCGGCGAATGGGGACATAATTTTCTCGATGAATCCGGTGGCCCCTGTTATTGCGGAAAAACGGGCTGTGTGGAAACCGTGATTTCAGGCCCGGCATTGGAACGGTATTATGCATCATTAACCGGTGAACAGGTAAAGCTGAAAACCATTGTACAACGTTTCCATCAGCAGGAAATGGCCGCCATTCAGACCATCGAACGCCTGCTGGAAAACTTTGGCAAAGCCCTTTCCGTGGTCATCAATATTGTAGATCCGGATGTAATAGTCCTTGGCGGTGGTTTGGCCAATATTGATCTGCTTTACACTGAAGGTCTTCAACGCATCCGCAAATACGTATTCAATAACAGGCTGGATACCCGTGTTTATCCGCCCGCCCTGGGCGATAGTGCGGGCGTGTTCGGCGCAGCTATGCTGGTAAGTGAATAAAGGATTTCATCCAAGCGATGGTTGCATTCAGCTGTTCCCGCATCATTATTTTTTCCAAAAATTATCTTTCATATTTGCATCCATAAAAATACCGGGATCAATTTCCAGGCTTTGAATCGGTTCAGAACTGTTCAGCCTGATGGTATAGGTTTCCGGATTCTGCAACCAAATAGCAGGTGTATAGTGTATGCGCTGCTGGCGATGAACATATTTCACTACCAAATCAAACGGCATCATAAATCCACCTACGTTTTTGATGGTAATCCAATAACTATTCCCTGAATGCCTGACCTGGTCAATAGCCAGATCATCATATCCGTTGGAGAAAAACCAGCTTTTCCAGAACGGATTTAAATTTTTTCCTGAAACAGTATTGAAAGTATAGAAGAAATCCCATGGGATGGGATGTTTACCATGCCAACGCTGCATATAGGCGTGAAGACAGCGACGGAACAGGGAGTCGCCCAGTAAATCCCGCAGTGCAATATAAGCCAGAGAAGGTTTGCCATAGGCATTATTTCCGTAAGCAACACCTCTCACTACGTTGGAAGGTGTGATGATGGGCAAATCTTCTTCCTGTGAAGGATCGTGAATCCAGCGGGTGATACGGAATTGTTTGTAAAAACTATCGGCAGCGGCTTTTCCACGCTCTGCTTCTCCGATCCAGTATTCCAGCGTGGTAGCCCATCCTTCGTCCATAAATGCATAGCGGCTTTCATTGGTACCCATATAAAACGGGAAATACGTATGCCCGATTTCATGATTTTCCACCAGCTGGGAAAAATAGAGATTAGGCGTGGTAGCATCATTTACCATCATAGGATATTCCATATCAGCATAACCCTGCACCACCGTCATTTTGGGATAAGGATAAGGAACGCCGGGCCAGTTGTGGGAATACCACGACAGCGTATATTGGCCAATCTGAACGGCACGATGAAAATCAGCTGCTGTATCATTGTAGGCTGCTTGTACGCTCACTCTTCGCATCGATGGGGAGTCAACCACCACGCTACCTGCGTCCCAGACATAATGATCGCTGATGGCTACAGCCACATCGCTTACATGGTGAGCTTCCCATTGCCATACATTCCACTCATGATCGGCTGTAACCCTGTGTTGCAGCATATCTTCAAGGGTAGCCACATGAATCACATTATCTGAATGATCGGCTTGTTTCAATCGCTCTGCAATTTCAGGCTGTAACACCCCATCGGGATTCAGCAATACACCAGTAGCCCATACCACAAAGTTTCTCGGCACTTTTACTTGCAGGCGATAATCGTTGAAATCATTGTAAAATTCCTGATAACCGGTAAAATCAAGCCTGTCCCAGCCGTTGTAGTCGTCGTACACCGATACACGCGGATAGAAATAAGCCAGATAAAAAGTGGTGGAATCAATCACGCCTTCCCGGCCATGGCTGCGTGCCAGGGTAAAATGCCAATCGATGGTCAGCTGCAGGCTGTCGTGCGGAAACAAAGGCTGTGGCAAAACCAGATTCTGCCAGGTAAAATGAAAACGCGGATTATCGAAAACAACTGGTTCACCATTTACCTGTACCTGATCCACTACTATACCATCGGTAAACCAGTTGCTGTCCACATCCATATAGCGAAGTGCTTCCGGTTTATGAACATTCAGAACCAGGCGCATGACCAGATATTTCAGCGTATCCGGACTGTTGTTGTAGTACGTAATGGTTTCATGACCCGTAATTTCCCGTGATGGTGGCTGCACAATGATAGTCAGATTGTATTTTCCTCTGTTTTGCCAGTAATTTGGACCAGGCATACCATTCAGCGAGCGAGTGCCTTTTTCTACAGCCTGTTTCACATTACGAGGCATGTAAAGCTGTTGTGCAGGCAGGCGAAAGGAAATCACAATAAGCAGGCAGAAAGAAAAATATAGTGTAACACGCATAACCAAAGATTAAGATTTGAAAAATATGCAACGAAAATACAACGCCCGCTATGAAAAACAAAGTTCTCGGGTATTTACCGACACTTGACGTGCATTCACCGAATAAAGGTTTGAACATTGCTGTTTCCGGAAGTATCTTCGCATACACTTTTGATCAAGCGTATTTGCGATGCCGTCTTCTGTTGCTCAACAAGCCTTGCCTCATCAATCAGCTTCATCGGGCATGTATCGGTTGATGAAACCCTATGCGGGTTTGATGCTGTTGCTCATGCTGATGACTTTGCTCAGCAATGGCATTAACCTATGGATTCCGCAGATTATTGCGCATGGCATTGATGATTATACGGCCGGCCATCTTGTTTTTCGGGTATTGATTGAAAAATTTCTGCTGGCCGTTTTGCTGATTTTTTTGTTTTCCTATCTGCAAAGTATGCTGCAGACCTATGCTTCCGAAAAGGTTGCAAAGGCTTTGCGAAGCCAGCTTTCTGAAAAAATCTCCAAGCAGAGTTACCTGTATCTGGAACGCGTTGGACCAGCCAGGCTGCTTACACACCTCACTTCCGACGTGGATGCCGTGAAAACATTTATTTCACAGGCAGTGGTTTCCATCCTTTCTTCTGTTATCATTATTGTGGGTGCCAGCATCCTGCTGATCAGCATCAACTGGAAACTGGCCGTGGTTGTGCTGTTGATGATACCCATCATCGGAGGTGTATTTTTTCAGGTGATGAAAAAAGTGAGGCCCTTGTTTCGGAAATCACAGGAAGTTATTGACTGGTTAAACCGGGTCATCAGCGAAAACATTATGGGTGCTGCCCTGATTCGGGTATTGCATGCCGAACAGCCGGAAAATGAAAAATTCATGGAAGTCAGCGATCGTGCACGCGCTTTGGGCATTGCCATTATGAAGCGATTTGCCGTACTGATTCCGGTTATTTCTCTGGCATCCAACCTGGCTATCCTTGCTGTGTTGGTGATGGGCGGACATTTTGTAATTACCGGTCATATGTCGCTGGGCGATTTTGCAGCATTCAACAGTTATATTTCCATGCTGGTATTTCCCATTCTGTTGATTGGTTTCATGAGCAATGTCATTGCCCGTGCCAGTGCATCCTACCAAAGAATCCAGCATGTGCTGGATGCGCCGGATCCCGCACCAGCAGGCACCATTCGTGACACCCTGAAAGGGAATATAGAAGTCAGGCATGTTTCATTGAGCTATCAGGGAAAACCAGTTTTGAAAGATATTTCTTTTTCCATTGCTGCAGGGAGCCGTACGGCCATCATCGGACCTACAGCGGCAGGAAAGACACAATTGCTGTATCTGTTGGTAGGATTAGTACAACCCGATGAAGGAGAGATTTTGTTTGATGGAAAACCCATCCGGGATTATGACCCAGATGTATGGTATAGCCAGATCGGAATGGTATTTCAGGATAGCATTGTGTTCCACATGAGTTTGCGTGAAAATATTGCTTTCCATCCCAAGGTTACGGAAGCCGATATTCAAAAAGCGCTTGCTGCTGCAGAACTGCATGAATTTGTTGCACAGCTCCCCGATGGACTTGATACCATCGTTTCAGAACGCGGCACCAGTTTGTCAGGCGGACAGAAACAGAGGTTAATGCTGGCCCGTGCATTGGCATTGAAGCCGCGCATCCTGCTGCTGGATGAATTTACAGCAAGAGTGGATGTGCAAACCGAACGAAAAATCATGCATAATTTACAACAGCATTATCCCGATATCACTTTAATATCCGTTACACAATCCATTGAACCGGTGAAAGATTATGATCAGATTATACTGCTCATGGAAGGAGAGCTGATTGCAGCAGGAACGCATGAAACCCTGATGCACAGCTGCCCGGAATATGTGCAGATTTATTCTTCTCAAAGAAGTACGAGCCACTATGCGGTACAATCTGTATGATATTCAGCAGACTGATCAGTCGCGCAAGAGCAGTATGCAGGTGATCCGCAAACTCGCTCCCCTTGTTGGCGATGAAAAAAACAGGCTGATCCTTGCCTGGATAACTATGCTGCTGAACGCGGTGCTTACTCTTGTGGCTCCTTTGTTAATCGGATATACCATTGACCATGACATTCAGCAACATCACATGCATGGCGTATGGGTAAAAGGTCTGATATTGCTGGGCATGTATATCCTGGCCTGGATATGTAATTATCTGCAAACGCTTCTGATGGGTGTGGTTGGCCAGGAAGTACTGTATAAACTTCGCAATCAGATATTTCATAAACTTCAGGAATTGCCTTTGGCATTTTTTCATCAAAACCAATCCGGAGATCTTATTTCGCGTATCAACAGTGATACGGATAAAATCAATCAATTTATTTCCCAATCGCTGATGCGTTTTATCGGGTTGATTGTTACCATGGTGGGCGCTGGCATTTTTTTGATCTCTGTGCATCCTTCGCTGGGGTTGGCTGCGCTGGCACCGGCAGTAGGTATTTTTATATTTACCCATTTTACATCACAATGGGTAAAAAACAAAAATGCATACAGCCTGAAAACTACCGGTGGCATGAGTGCCGAAATTCAGGAAAGCCTGCATAATTTTAAAACTATCATTGCTTTTAACCGACGTGATTATTTCCGCAATCGTTTCGAAATCGTAAATCAGCAGAATTACCAGGCTGCCATACAGGCTGGCGTAGCCAACAATCTGCTGATGCCGGTGTATAGTTTGTTTGCCAATATTGCTCAGCTCATTGTGCTGGCTTTTGGTATATACCTTATTGCAACAGCTCATTTCACCATAGGCTTGCTTATCAGTTTTTTGGTGTATGTAAATCGCTTTTACAGTCCGCTTCAGCAAATAGCTGCATTATGGTCTGGATTTCAAACGGCCCTGGCCGGTTGGGATCGCATATCCTATATTCTTTCGCTTGAAACTGATCTGGTTGTGATACCCGCTACACAGAGAGTAGAAACAAACTATCAATTGATTTTTGATAAAGTAAGTTTTAGTTATGATGGAAAAAATGAAATCCTGCACGAAGTAAGTTTTCAGCTTCAGAAAGGCAAAACCTATGCTTTTATCGGCCCGACAGGCGGAGGAAAAACGACCATTGCTTCGCTGATAGCCCGTTTGTATGATCCGGTTTCAGGTACAATATACTTGGATGGACAGGATCTTCGCAGCTATACTTCTGAAATTCGCACCAGAAAAATAGGTTTTATTCTGCAGGATCCTATTTTATTTACAGGAACCATCCGGGAAAATATCCTGTATGGCAATGATAAATATCCACATTATACAGAGAAGGAACTCATGCGTCTCCTGGAGAAATATGGACTGGATGTATTGCTTGAAAAATTTGATGAAGGTTTGCAAACACGTATCACAGCCACGGGAAATGTTTTAAGCTTGGGACAAAAACAACTTATTGCTTTTATCCGCGCTGTGCTGCGGCATCCGGAAATCCTGATTCTGGATGAAGCAACAGCCAACATTGATACCGTTACTGAAAAACAACTGGAAGATATTTTAAACAAACTTCCTGAAACCACTACCCGCATTCTCATCGCCCATCGGCTCAATACCATTGAACATGCCGATGAAATTTTTCTGGTAAATGCAGGCGAGGTAAAAGCTGCCGGCTCCCTGCAACATGCCCTTCACATGCTGATGCAGGAAGAACGCAAAAGCTGAATTTTTTTATTTACAAAATCCTGCAAACAGGGCGTTAAACTTTTTGTAACTGCAGGCAAGTGCAATCCATGAATTAATTTTACACGAAAAATCAGTGCAGATGAAAGGTATTTGCGGGATTTTATTGCTGTGCATGTCTGTGATCCGAATAGCTTCAGCTCAGGCCATTATTCATGAGCAGCAAACAAACAGTCTCACTGGCGGGGCGAGATTGTTCATCCAACATCAGGTGATGCCAGGCGAAACATGGTTCAGGCTTGGACAGATTTATCGCCTGGATCCGGCATTGATAGCCCGTGCAAACGGCATGACTACCGACAGTGCGCTGCGTCTGTACACACAAATTAAAATTCCCCTGCTTGCAGAAAATTTCATTCAACCTCATCAGGTTCCATCTGCCGGTTATCAGCCTGTCTTTCATCAGGTAAAACCTGGCGAAACCCTTTACCATATCAGTACACTTTATCCTTCGGCCACCGTGGAAGATCTGCGTAACTGGAACCATCTCAGCGGCAATGATATCCGCAGCGGACAACTGCTGGTGGTGGGATACATGCGCTTCAACGCCGATGCTTTGCCTCTTTCGTCCGCCGCATCTCACATCATGCGTAATCAGCCCTCGGCGCATGATTCCATCCGGCCTGCAAATCGCGATACTACAACTTTATTGGGGGTTATTACACCTAAACCTGCAGCACACGGACATATTCCTCCGCCATTGCCCGCAGCCCGGGAAACAACTTATTTTTCCCATGAACAACCTGCTTCTTTGCCGGTCGGTGAAACAATTGCTTCTTCGGATATGAACAGGCAAGCGGTTTCATCTGTATCTACGATTTCATCTGCAAATGCAGAAAATCAGGCAAGCCCGTTTTTGGAGGACTACCTGCAGCAATCCCGCCAGCAGGGCTGGAAACAGGCAGAGATCAGAGGTGCGGGCGGTTGGTTTTCAAGCAATATTCCCCCTTCATCCAAGAAATATTATGTGTTGTTCAACCAGGCACCGCGCGGACAAATTATCCAGATTACCAATCCATTGAATGGCAAATCTATTTATGCAAAAGTGCTGGATGGTATCCCCAAACTGGGAGAAAATGCCAATCTTATCGTGAAGATCAGCGATGCTGCACAAAAAGATTTGGGTACCACGCAGGATAAGTTCTTCTGTATTGTGCATTATTTTGAAACGAAAAATTAACAAATAATTTTACAGTTAATCTTCTTCTCTAAGATGTTCAAATATTATATTTAGTAAAATATTTTTTATGAATTTAACCATGAAAATAGACCTGGATCTGGTGGTGATAGCTGATGAAGAAACTCATACTTTTAATGCATTCTTCCAGGAATTTCCTGAGGTAATAGCCGATGGATCCACAAAGGAGGAAGCTATTTCTAATCTGCTGCATGTTTTTCCCTGTTATTTAAATCAACAACGTAAAAAACAATCAGCTTTTCAACATTCCGCAAAAAATGTGAATGTCAATACGCTTAGTTTTAAAACAACTATTGCTTGACCAAATAAGAACTTCTTACATATTTTAAAAATCAAGGCTGCCAAATAAACCCTATTGAACAGGAATCACAACCCACAATTGAGGTGATAAACCCGAAAACCGGCAAGCATATGTATTTTAATACAAATCATCCGGATAGAGCATGTGCACAAGTTTTTATTGAACGAGTGTGTGTAGCTCTGGGTATTGAAATACCGCGCTTATCCTGATTTCATCATGTATTATCCTCTGAATCCTTTCAGAAATTCCCGTACTGGCAGGCGCTTGCGGCCTTCCAGCTGCAGTTCGTCTACAGCTACCCAGCCATCGGCACCAGCAAAATGCAGGTATGTTTTACCATCGGTATCCAAAGTGCCCGGAGGTAGTTCAGGCTTGGATAAAGGCAAGCAAACATGTGCGCGGAAAATGCGCAACATTTTACCATCGAGCAAAGTCCAGGCTACTGGCGAAGGGTTCATGCCCAGTATGAGCTGAACGATTTCTCTGGCAGGACGATCCCAATGAATACGAGCATCCTCTTTGTGAATTTTAGGTGCAGGGTGCAGTACCATACCTGGCTTGATGAGCTGCTGCTGAGGTATGGGCTGCAGGCGATGGTTTACCATATCATCAATGGTTTTCACCAACAGCTCAGCTCCGATGATTTTCAGCCGGTCATGCAATTCTCCAGCTGTTTCGCCAGGCAGTATGGGCACACGTGACTGGGCCAGAATATCGCCCGTATCAATTTCGTGGGATAATTGAAAGATGGTGATGCCTGTTTCGGTTTCTCCGTTGATGACGGCCCATTGGATAGGAGCAGCGCCCCGATAATCGGGAAGCAACGAAGCATGGATGTTGATGGTGCCCATGGGAGGCAGTTTCCATAGCGCTTCTGGCATCATGCGAAAAGCCACCACCACCTGCAAGTCAGGACGAAGAGCTTGCATGTTGGCCAGAAATGTAGGATCTTTTAATTTCACCGGTTGCCAGACGGGAATATGGTATTGCTCCGCAACCAGCTTCACCGGCGATTTTGACAGGTGAAGTCCACGCCCCGCAGGTTTATCCGGTGAAGTAACCACACCTATAACTTCATGCGAAGAACGAATCAATGCTTCCAACGCTGGCACACCAAAAGCCGCAGTACCCAGAAAAACAATCCGAAGTTTTTTAGTTGACATATCCATCAGGGATAAAGCAGATATTTAGCCCGAATCTTTAAAAATTGATCCAATGCAGGTTTCCAGCTTTGCCGTATAGCTTTTTCAGACATGCCCTCCATGATTTGTTTTTGCAATTGCGCATTGCCGGCAAGCTTGGGAAAATAAGCATTGAAGAAATGACTCCGATCGGGATATAATTTATAAGCTTGTATCAGCCATTTCAGTTGCAAATGGCGATCTATTTGTTTCAGCGTTTTCTCAGGCGATTGAATCAGGGAAAAACCATAGCATATCTGATTTTCATACAACGGATGCACGGCTCCTGGCTGAGTTTGGGGCGTGAATCGAAAATCCCGATGTGGAAAATCCGGATGACCGAATACTTCAAAAGGATGATCGGTACCACGTCCTACGCTGATCACGGTGCCTTCAAACAAACATAGAGATGGATACAGATAAACTGCATTCATGGTTCGCAGATTGGGTGAGGGTGGCACCGGCAGTTGATACAAACTGTCGTGCGTGTAATGCAGACATGGGATCACCGTCAGCGCACAGGTATCATGATGAGTCAGCCAACCTTCTCCGTTCAGCATACGGGCGTATTCACCTACAGTCATGCCATACACGATGGGTATGGGCTGCATGCCTACAAATGAGCGATAGGTTGTGTCAAGCACGGGACCATCCACATAAAAACCATTTGGATTGGGACGATCCAGCACAATGAGCGGGAGATGATGTTCAGCTGCAGCTTCCATCAGATACTGCAGCGAAGAAATATAGGTATAAAACCGTACGCCTACATCCTGAATATCATACACAAGAATATCTACGTCCTGCAGATCTGCTGCCGATGGCTTGTAATGGCCGGCTCCATACAACGAAATCACAGGTAATCCGGTTACGGAATCCGTACTGTTGTGTACCTGCTCACCGGCAGAAATCATGCCTCTGAAACCATGTTCCGGGCTAAAAATTTTAACGATATGTACATCATGCTTCAGCAGGGTATCCACCAAATTCCGACCTGCTACTACGGATGTTTGGTTCACCAGCAGCGCTACCCGTTTGTTTTTAAGCAGAGGCAGATATTGATCCATGCGTTCTGCACCGGTAACAATTCGTTGGCCCTGTGCGGTTCCTGCCAACAAATGGATCCAGATCATCAACCAGAGAAAATGCTTTCTTGTATACATGTGCATGTATGTTTTCAAACACAACCGTTTCATTAAACAAAAACAAAAAAACAGAGAATTGATTGCAAAAAGAAAATTTTTTTCAGCATCCCTTTTTGTCCCGCTGTTTTTTGCTATCTTGCCTCATATTGATCACATTTTTAATTACACACACATGAACAAATTTGTTAAAAAAGGAGACACAGTGAAAGTGCATTACCATGGAAAATTATCCAATGGTTTTACGTTTGATTCCTCTGAAGGACGTGAACCATTTGAATTTGAAGTAGGTGCGGGCACTGTCATCAAAGGATTTGATGATGCCGTGCTCAACATGCAGGTTGGCGAAAAGAAAACGGTGAATATTCCCAAAGAAGATGCCTATGGTGAACGGGATGAAAATCTGGTGGTGAACTTTCCACGCAGTCAGTTTCCATCCGATCTGCATCCGGAAGTAGGTATGGAATTGCAGATGAGCAACGATGCCGGACAGGTATTTCCTGTGATTGTACAGGAAGTGACGGAAGAATATGTTACGCTGGATGCCAATCACCCGCTGGCAGGTGAGGATCTGGTATTTGAAATTGAGCTGGTAGAAATTCTGTAATTGATTTTTTTCTGACCTTGATGCTGGCTATGAAGCTTATGGCAACATGCTGGCATCAGGGTTTTTTGTTACCTGTGTGCGGTCGATTACCGCAACAGTAAGCCGGCTGACGCTTACCAGTTTGTTTCTGTCATCGCTGATGCGGATATCCCATACCTGAGTGGTTTTGCCGATATGCAGCGGCCGGGCTATTCCATGTACACGTCCTTCGCGGACAGGGCGAATATGGTTCAGGTTGATTTCCATGCCCACGCAGGCCTTTTCTTCAGGATTTACTACCAATGCTGCCGCTACGCTCCCCAATGTTTCGGCCAGTGTTGCCGATGCGCCACCATGCAGCAAACCGTAAGGCTGGCGCGTTTTTTCATTGACCGGCATCATGGCTTTTAAATAATCAGGACCAATTTCCGTGAAGATTATGCCCAGATGCTCGCTCATCGTGTTTTTTGACAACTCGTGCAGCGTGTCCAGATTTATATCTAATGAATACCAGATGGGATGCATGGAACAAAAATTATATCAGCAAGATAAATAAAAACAATCTTAAGTCCTCCAAGCAACCGCTTGCTGACGTGCTTCACCAAGTCCTTCGATGCCATAGGCAATGATATCGCCGGGTTTTAGAAATTTTTGCGGATGTTTGCCCATGCCCACACCAGCCGGCGTGCCGGTTGATATGATATCGCCCGGAAAAAGCGTCATCAGCTTGCTCAAGTAATGAATGAGGAAGGGAATCTTAAAAATCATTTCCCGTGTATGGCTATTTTGCTGCATTTCATCATTTACACGCAGCCAGAGATGCAACTGATGCGGATCTGCAATCTCATCGGCAGTAACCAGCCAGGGACCGAGCGGAGCAAAGCTGTCAAAACTTTTGCCTTTGGTCCATTGTCCGGTATCTTCCAGTTGAAAATATCTTTCACTGTAATCATTCATCATGGCATAACCGGCTACGTATTGCATGGCAGCAGATTCCGGTATATGCGAAGCTTTTCTGCCAATCACAACAGCAAGCTCCACTTCCCAATCGGTTTTGACACTGCCTTCGGGAATGATCAGCGGATCGCTTACACCACATAAAGCTGAAGGAGCTTTGAGGAAAATTACAGGCGAGGATGGAATTTTGGCGCCCGTTTCGCGGGCATGATCCGCATAATTCAGCCCTATGCAAATGATCTTAGATGGCCTTTTTACACAGGGACCTATGCGGGATGGAGATGAGATTTCAGGACATTCAGACAGATGTGATTGTAGCCAGTTTTGCAAACGTACCATACCATCTGTTTCAAAAAATGATTCATCATAATCTTCTCCGAATGCTGAAACATCCAGCCAGCGGCCATCTTGCCAGATTGCTGGCTTTTCATTTCCTGCGGAGCCTAAGCGACATAACTTCACGGTCTGCTGGTTTTGATTCTTGAGTTACAGATAAATGTTTTTAAGGTTTTGACATGATGGGGTTGCGGAATGATCGGTTCCCTGCAGAAGCAAATTTCAGCACAAGAATCTGATCAACCGGATTGACTCGAGATGGATCGAGATAAATGAAAATGCCTTCAGCCTGTTGTTTGAAACGAACAGGCTGATGATGATCAAAATCTTCTGCAGATAGCAAGCGTTGTGAAACATCGGGAATAAACAGGATCCCGTTTTCGGGCACATCCAGGATATGCAGGTACTGTACGCCATTGGCCTGTGTGCTTACGCCCCAGGGCTGGGGAGGAATGATACCTGCACGGGTGTTGTAAATGGTATTGCCATAGATTTGCATCCATTTGCCTACGGCAAGTAGGGTATCTACAAATTCCTGCTGGATGCGCCCATCAGGCATAGGTCCTACGTTCAGCAACAGATTGGCGTTGCGGCCTGCATCATTGACCAGCAGGTGAATGATTTGTTTGACAGATTTGAAATGATGATCGGCAAGTGTAAATCCCCAGCTGTTGTTCATCGTTTCACAGGATTCCAGAGGAAGCGTTTTGCTCACCCCGCCAGTATTCCAGCCATGCGAATTGCCTCCCGGCAAATCTTTTTCAAACTCCTGAAAATCCTGACCTGGTTCAGGATCATGATGATGATTGTTTACAATCAATGCCTGTGGCTGCAAACGATGGATCAGGGCATAAATTTCATCCAGATGCCAGTTGGCATCCGGTCTTTCCCATTCCCCATCAAACCAGATACCACCAATGGGCCCGTATTGAGTGAGCAATTCAGTGAGCTGGGTTTTCATGAACTGGATATAATGATCCCAGTCGGCATGCAAAGGTTTGCCATTCACAATGGGTTGTCCAAAGCCATAGTCGGGCCTACCCCAATCGAGCAGTGAATAATAGAAGAACAATTTGATTCCCTGCTTGTGGCATTCTTCAGCCAGGTCCTTCATCGGATCATGATGCCAAGGCGTGGCATCCATCACATTGTAGGGTGAAGCTTTGGTGGCAAACATGCTGAAACCATCGTGATGCCGGGAAGTGATGGTAATGTATTTCATACCGGCAGCCTTTGCCAGTGCTACCCATTGTTTGGCATCAAAGGCATAAGGATAAAACAAATCGGCAAGCCTGCTGTAATCCTGATACGAGATATGTTCATTATGCATGACCCATTCACCATCACCCAGGATGCTATAAATGCCCCAGTGGATAAACATGCCAAAGCGGCGGTTCTGAAAATCTTCCCGGGCCTGCAGGTTTTCAGGTGAAGGCACGTAATTAGCCTGTGCATGCAAATGAAAGGGGAGCAGTCCGGAATACATGCAGGCGAGAAAAATTGTGATGACAGCTTTTTTCATGGTAGTGGGTATTGATGATCATGTATTAATTGTTCAGTTTAATAAAACCTCCGTCAATGGGATAATCACAACCTGTGATAAAGGACGCTTCATCGCTGCACAGGTACAATGCTAGCCAGGCAACTTCTTCCGGTGTAGCCATCCGGCCGATAGGTTGGGTAGCTGATAGTTTTTCAAACATTTCTTTTTCCCGGCCAGGATAATTTTTTTGCAGAAAACCATCTACAAAAGGTGTATGCACACGGGCGGGAGATATGCTGTTGCAGCGGATATGATCGTGGATGTAATCCTTTGCTACGGAAAGCGTCATGGCATAAACAGCACCTTTGGTCATACTATAGGCAAATCGATCGGGCAATCCGACATGAGCAGCAATGGACGCGAGGTTGAGGATTACACCTTGCTGCTGCTGTTTCATGACGGGCAAAGCGGCCTGCATGCAAAGGAATGTACCTTTTACATTTACAGCAAAAACCCGATCAAAATCGGCTTCAGTGGTATTTTCCAAACGGCCGATGTGTGAAATACCCGCACTGTTCACCAATATGTGAATGCCTCCATGCTCCGTGCAGATGCGTTTTACCAGCTGCTGAACGGCCGTTGCATTTGTTACATCAGCCTGATAGACAAAAGCCTGATGGCCGGCATCGCTGATTTCCTGCGCCACAAGTTGGGCCTGAGTTTCCTGAATATCAACCACACAAACCTGTGCGCCCTGTTGAGCAAATACATGCGCAATGGCACGACCAATACCGCTGGCGGCACCTGTTATCATCGCAACTTTGCGATCGAGACGGAATAATTCAGCCATGGTATGATGGATATAAAAATGATTCAATCAAACGCAACATGCCTGCGATGTCAATATTATCGTTGTCATACCTGCACGTTCAGCCACCAGCGAATTACAGGATGGAAATTATGGCCGATCCCTTCAGTTTGTGTATGGATGCTAATGGTACGAATACCTTTTGCAATTGTTTTGCAGCTGTTTGGTTATTATCCGGCCACGGTTTCCTTGTGTAATTTCCGCGTGGCAAGGTATTTTCCGCTGGCATCAAAATCAAATACCTGTGCTTCACCGGTAGCAAATTCTACCTGTGAAATTTTTTCAGCAGGAATATTTTCCAGGTACATTTTCAATGCACGCAAACTGTTGCCGTGAGCCACAATCAGAATTTTTTTACCTGCCTGTACCAGCGGTGCTACTTCCTGCTGATAGCAAGCTACTACGCGTTCGTAGGTATCTTTCAAACTTTCTCCATGCGGAGGTCTGTCTTCAAATCCTCTGCGCCAGCGATGTACCTGCTCTGCACCGAACAATTGTGCTGTTTCTTCCTTGTTTTTGCCTTGCAGATCACCATAGTGCCGTTCGTTGAATGCCTGATAGCGCCTTACCAGCAAATCATCCGACACAATGTGGGGTGCTTCAAGCAACATATTCATTAAAGTTTCCCAGCTACGCTTCAATGCCGAAGTAATGGCTATATCAAACACAAAACCATGTTGAGCCAGCAATTGTCCCACGCGACGGGCTTCGGCAACACCGTTTTCCGATAAGGAACAATCGATCCAACCTGTAAACAGATTTTTCTGGTTGTACACCGACTCGCCATGCCGAACCATCACCAGGCAGGCATTTCCGGAGTGAGAAGCATTTGAAGAAGAACTCATATTTCTACGTTTTTGTTTTGCAAAGTAAACATATCTCGCGGAAACGCTACATATTTATGAAGCTTCCAGCAGATACGATTTGAAAGTTTCAAAATCATTTTTCATCCGGATAGCCAGGCCGGGTTGTTGCATGATTTGCTGAACAGCTGCCGGAAGCGGAGGCCAGCAGGGAAGAGCACGGATATCTTCTGGGTATATATTTGCAAACTTTCCCGGATGTGCTGTTGCCAGAAAAATTCCGGGTGATGCGGATGGATGATCCTGAAAATACGCGTTCAGTCCGAGGCTTGCCACAGCGGTATGCGGACAAACAATGTAGTGTTCTGTTTCAGCCACGCGACGGATTTCGGCAAGGGTTTGTTGATCATTAAACGCATAACCAAAAATCCATTTGCGCATCTGCTCTACATCATGCCGGAAAAGTCCGGTCAGCCGCTGGAAATTGCTGGGGTTGCCCACATCCATGGCGTTCGACAGGGTAGGTATGGACGGACGGGGCGTGAAAATACCCGTGTGCAAATATTGCGGCACCTCATCATTTACGTTGGTAGAAGCTACAAAAGCCTTTACCGGTAATCCCATGCGTTGGGCGAATACGCCAGCTGTGAGATTGCCGAAATTCCCACTGGGCACGGAAAACACAGGCGGCTCCGTGATTCCCATGCGCCGAAGCTGAGCCCAGGCATGTGCATAATAAAAACTCTGCGGAATGAGGCGAGCAATATTGATGGAATTGGCTGAAGCCAACACATACCGCGTATTCAGTTCCTGATCCAGAAAGGCCTGTTTTACCAGATGCTGACAATCATCGAAGCTGCCTTCAATTTCCAGGGTATGTATGTTTTCATTAAGTGTAGTGAGCTGTTTTTCCTGCAAAGCACTTACTTTTCCGGAAGGGAAAAGAATGGTAACCCGTATGCCGGGCACCCGATGAAAACCCAGCGCTACCGCACCTCCCGTATCGCCTGAAGTGGCTACCAGGATATGAATCTCACGCTGATGTTTTTCCAGAAAATAAGCCATCAGCCGGCTCATGAACCTAGCACCCATATCTTTGAATGCAAGAGATGGACCGTGAAACAATTCCAGCACAAAACGTTTTTCACCAAGCTGTACCAGCGGAACCGGAAAATTAAAAGCGTCTTCCACAATCCTGTGTAATGCAGCGTCTTCTACATCTTCATGCAAAAAAGCCTTTGCCATTCGGAAAGCTATATCAGGAAAGCTGCAGGAGATTATTTCCTCCCACTGTTCAGGCGATAATGCAGGAAGATGATCGGGCATGTACAAGCCGTTATCGGGCGGTAGGCTTTGAAACAAAGCCGTTTCAAGGTCAACAACATGTTTGGGATTGCGTGTGCTGTAAAGTTTCATCGGCATGCCTGAGATGGTTAGGATTTATGAACTGTTTCGCGAATATCCAGCAAACGGGGCCCTTGGCGGTTGATGGGCGATATGAATATATCGGATGCGATATGATGTTGCTGCAGATGCGCCTGCAGTTTGGAAAGGATAGTTTCAGCCGTTGACGCCTCATTGCAAAGCGCAAATACGCTGGGGCCCGAACCCGAAATACCAAAGCCCAGTGCGCCACCTGATAAGGCAATGGATTTCATGGACTGATATTCCGGAATCAATATGGAACGTACGGGCTCAATGATTACATCCTGCATGCAACGGGAAAGCAAAGCAAAATCCTGAGTGTACAAAGCACTGATAAAGCCGGCGAGGTTGCCCATCTGAGTGGTTACATCGGATAATGGCACATAGGGTTTCAGGATTTTGCGGGCATCGCGGGTTTGTATTTCAATATGGGGGTGCAGCAAAGCACATACCAGCGATTCCGGTGTGGGCAGCTGAATAACATCCAGCGGATGATAACTGCGGATGAGTACGAAACCGCCCAGCAGGGCCGGCGCCACATTGTCGGCATGGCCTTGCCCGCAGGCCAGCTGTTCTCCTTCCACGGCCAGCTGCAACAGATCAGCAGTTGATAAAGGCTGCCCCATCAGATGATGAATCGCGAAAAGTCCGGCCACGGTACTCGCCGCACTAGACCCCATTCCACTGCCCACCGGCATGCGTTTGTGCAACACAATTTCAATGCCCAGATCTTCTCGGCCGATCTGTTGCAGATAATGCATGACCGATGCACTGACAGTGTTTTTTTCCGGATCGAGTGGCAAACGCCCTTCATCTCCGTAAATAGCTCTGATCCGCACGCCCGGTTGTGATACCACAAACAGTTCTACCTCATCGCCGGGCGTCTCCACCGCAAATCCCAGTACATCAAAACCGCATACCACATTGGCTACAGTGGCAGGTGCAAATACCCGGATATATGACATCGCTGGTTGTTCCATGCTGCATATTTTATTGTGCACCCACTTTTACCAGATCAGCAAATACACCCGCAGCAGTAACTTCCGCTCCGGCACCCGGACCTTTTACTACCAGCGGACAATCGCGGTAGCGCGGAGTGGTAAAGGCGATGATATTGTCACTGCCAGTCAGGAAATAAAAGGGATGCGAAGCATCGATGGCATGTAATTTAATACTTACCTTACCCTGATCCATGACACCAATGTAGCGAAGTACCTTGCCTTCAGCTTCAGCCTTTCTTTTCAAAGCTTCAAAATGTTCATCTGCTTCTTCAAGGGCCTTGTAGAAAGCCTCCACTGTAGGGGCCTTCAAGCAGCTTTCAGGAAGAATGGGTTCCATTTCCACATCACTCATTTCCACTGCATATCCGGAATCGCGGGCAAGGATCAGCATCTTGCGCATAAAATCGAGTCCGCTCAGATCATCGCGTGGGTCAGGTTCCGTATATCCTTTAACCTGAGCCTCCCGCACAATTTCGTAAAAATGACGGTTGCCTTTGAATTCATTGAAAATAAATGAGATCGTGCCGGAAAGAATGGCTTCGATTTTTAGAATTTTATCACCACTTACCAGCAGATCATGCAAAGTGCTGATGATGGGTAAACCTGCACCCACGTTGGTTTCATAGAAAAAGTCAACACCGTATTTCTTTACCGCATCTTTAAACCGTTTATATAAGCTGTATTCACTTGAATTACCGATTTTGTTGCAGGTTACAATGGAAATGCTGGATGTAAAGATCTCTTCATAATGCTTTACTACTTCGGCGCTGGCTGAGTTATCAATAAACACGCTGTTGGGTAGATTCATGGATTTCATGCGACGGATAAACTCATTCAGGCTTGCAGGTTCACCATGTTCCTGCAAATAATTTTCCCAGCATTTCAACGGAATACCTTCTTCATTGAATACCATCTGCCGGGTATTGGTGATGGCCACCACTTTTATTTTCAGGGAACGATTCTCCAGCAGGTAATCTTCGTGCTCTGCTATTTGCCGCAGCAATGTTTTGCCAATATTACCCGTACCCAGGTAAAACACATGCAATGTTTTTTTGGTACGGATGAAGAAGGCGTCATGCACGGCATTCAGGGCTTTCGATAAGTCGTGCTGTTTCACCACCACAGAAATGTTGTATTCCGATGAACCCTGGGCAATAGCCACGACGTTGATTCCATTGCGGCCAAGGGCACTGAACAGCTTCCCGGATAATCCCTTGGTTTGTCGCATATTTTCTCCCACAATAGCCAGAATGGACAGATCGTGCTCTACTTCAGGAGGTTCCATTTTTCGGGTAGCCAGCTCCAGTTCAAATTCCTGTTCGATGAGTCTTTTGGCTTTTTCTGCATGGGCAGGTGTAACAGCAATGGTGATGCTATGTTCGGACGATGCCTGTGTGATGAGTATAATATTGATGTTTTCTCGGGCAAACAGGGAAAACAACCGTCCGCTGATGCCCGATTTACCTACCATGCCGCTGCCCTGGATGTTGATGAGGCTGATATGGTTGATGCTGCTGATGCCGCGGATAAGGGTGCCGTTGCGTTTGGCTTTTTCCCGGATCACAGTACCAGGAAATTCCGGATGGAAAGTATTGCGGATAACTACTGGAATTTTTTGGAGGATCACAGGTATCAATGTGGGCGGATAAATCACCTTGGCACCGAAATAAGATAATTCCATGGCTTCGGTGTAGGAGATTTCTTCCAGAGGAAAAGCTTTTTTCACAATGCGGGGATCGGCAGTCATGAAGCCATCCACATCTGTCCAGATCTGAATTTCTTCGGCGTGCAGGGCTGCACCTACCAAAGCGGCGGTATAGTCACTTCCGCCGCGGCCCAGCGTGGTGGTGTGCCCGTGTTCATCTGAACCGATAAAGCCTGTAATGCAAAACAGAGCGTCTGGATGCTGGTTAACGGCCTGGCAGATCAATGCATAGCTGCGTTCGGTATCTACCCTGGCATTTCCAAAATGGCTATCAGTCTTGATCCAATCGCGGGCATCTACATATAATACCCGTGGATCTTGCTGGCGCAGGATATGGGCTAACATGGTAGTGGAAAGCCGTTCGCCGAAACTCATTACCAGGTCGGCCGTACGCGCCGAAAGCTCACGCAGGGCACGGATGCCGTGTAGAAGCGTTTCAAGCTCATTCATCAGCAGCTTAAGTTCCATCAGCGCCTGATTCTGATAGCGCGTTTCCACCAATGTATGCACAACCTGAAAATGCCGGTCCTGCAGCTGTTGCAGCGATTGCTCAAATTCTTTTCCCTGTTCGGCTTGCGAAGCCATTTGCAATAGCTGGTTGGTTACTCCGCTCATGGCCGAGGCAACCACTGCCAAACCGTTGCCATAGCCAGCTTCCCGCGATGCATGTCGCTGTGCCTGAATAATGGAAACTACCTGCTGGATGCTTTCTGCACTCCCCATGGAAGTGCCACCAAACTTGAGTACTTTCACCTTTGATATGTTTTAAAATACTCTTTTATGAAGAAGGCCTTCCTCGCTTTTTCAGGAGGAAGGCCTTCTTGGAATTTATTCAGAATTTGATATTCAGTTGCCTTACCTCCATGACTGCACACCGCCCATAATTATCATTATGGTCGTCATTCCTGTTCTGCCGGTAATTCGAAATGCACGTGCAATCATGGATCAATCAATCTATAAAATCGGGCGTAAAGCTAAAGAATATTTATCAAATCATCATTAAAATTTTATTTTTTCCAATCAAAATCAAAATTCATTCATAACTAAATCGTTTGCTCACAGAAAAAATATATCCCGAAGCAGGAGTTTATGCTAATTTTACCCGCAACCTAAAACATACCCATATGCCACAGATTTCACAGTCCGGTAATTTTATTGACACCTTTGAACATGTTGCTGTTGAGATTTTTCCCGATAACAAGGAAGGATCGCGATATGTAGCGCAGCAGATTGCCGACCTGATCCGGGAAAAAGAAAAAAAAGGCCAGCATTGCGTATTGGGTCTGGCCACCGGTTCTTCGCCGCAAAATGTGTATGCTGAACTGGTACGCATGCATAAACAGGAAGGATTGAGCTTCAAACATGTGATTACTTTTAACCTGGATGAATACTATCCCATTGAACCAGATGCCTTGCAGAGCTTTCATCGTTACATGTGGGAGCGATTGTTTAAGCATGTGGACATTCTTCCGGAAAATGTGCATATACCGGATGGTACAGTTCCCAAAGACAAAATCAAGGCTTATTGCCAGCAATACGAAGAACAAATCGAAAAAGCCGGTGGCATTGATCTGCAACTGTTGGGTATCGGACACAACGGCCATATCGGATTTAATGAGCCCGGTTCCAACATGAATTCTCGTACGCGACTTATTGCCCTGGATCAGGCTACGAGAATAGCCAATTCCTATGAATTTGCCCATATTGCCGAAGTGCCCCGGCTGGCCATCACCATGGGCATCAGCACCATCCTGAAAGCACGCCGCATTATTCTCATTGCCTGGGGGCAACATAAAGCAGCTATCATCCGCAAGGCAGTGGAAGGGCACAGCACCGAACAGGTACCTGCATCGTTGCTGCAACAGCATCCCGACTGCACGTTTGTGCTCGACGAACAGGCAGCATCCGAACTTACCCGCTACAAATCGCCCTGGCTCACGGGCGAATGCGAATGGACTCCCAAGATGATTCGCAAGGCCGTGTGCACCCTCGCACTGGAACTGAACAAGCCTATCCTGATGCTCACCGATAACGATTACAATGATCACGGTTTAAGCGATCTGCTGGTGGAGTTTGGCTCGGCGTACGACATCAACCTGATGGTGTTTAATGGCATGAAAAGCACGATCACCGGCTGGCCGGGCGGAAAACCAGGTGTGCATATCCCTGATCATCCGGAACGCAGCGAACCTGCCAGAAAACGGGTGCTTATTTTTTCTCCGCACATGGACGATGATATCATTTCCATGGGTGGCACCTTTATCCGCCTGCATGAACAGGGGCACGATGTGCACGTGGCCTATCAGACATCCGGAAATATTGCTGTGAACGATGAATTTGTGCTGAGATTTATTGATTTTGCCGTAGGCTTCGATGAAATTTTTGGGATTGATAAAAGCCGGGCTACGCAGATCATGAAAGAAGCCCGTGAATTTATTCAGAATAAAAAGCCCAGCCAAATTGATACACCTGAAATCCGCGCCATCAAAGGGCTGATCCGCAAATGCGAAGCCAAGGCTACCTGTCGTTATGTGGGCATTCCGGAAGAAAATGTTCATTTTCTGGATTTACCTTTTTATGAAACCGGACGCGTTGAAAAAAATCCACCCGGTGAAGAAGATATCCGCATTACAATGGATATTATCCGGCAGGTGAAGCCCCATCAGATTTATGCCGCCGGTGATCTGGCCGATCCACACGGCACGCATAAGGTGTGTCTGGATATTATCATTGAAGCTTTAAAACGACTGAAGAATGAGCCTTTCATGGATGATTGCTGGGTATGGCTTTACCGGGGAGCTTGGCAGGAATGGGAAATTTATGAAATTGAGATGGCTATTCCGATGAGTCCGGATCAGGTCATTCAGAAACGCCATGGCATTTTCATCCATCAGTCACAAAAAGACGTGGTTGTGTTTCAGGGCAATGACCGGCGCGAGTTCTGGCAGCGGGCTGAAGAAAGAAATGCAGCTACTGCCGAGCTCTACGACCGTCTGGGCTTACCCAAATATGCGGCTATGGAGGCTTTTGTGCGATATCATTTCTAAAACCACATACATGCTTTTCAGATTGCTTTTTTGCATCGGCTGTCTGATGCCCGCCCTGGGATTTGCCCAGCAAGCATCAAAGGTGCGTGAAACGAAATATCCCGAAAACGCCCTGCAGCTGCACCGGCAGGCATTGGTTTTTGATACCCACAACGATGTGATTTCTGAGTTGACCATGAAGGGTTATGATATTTCCCATCGCTTGTCGGTGGGAAATACGGATCTGGTGCGGCTCAGGGAGGGTGGGGTGGATGCCCAGTTTTTCTCCATCTGGTGCGATGGTTCATATGGCCCCGGAAAAGCCTTTGCCTGGGCCAATCAAGAAATTGATTCGTTGATGGCTATCATCCACAGAAACCCCGATAAAATTGCATTGGCCAAATCAGCCCAGGATGTAAGGCGCATTGTTGCTCAGCATAAAATTGCGGCCTTGATAGGTGTGGAGGGCGGGCATATGATTGAAGATCGGCTCGACTATCTGGATAGCCTGTACAAACGGGGAATGCGATATATGACCCTTACCTGGAACAACAGCACCGATTGGGCTACCTCTGCTGCAGACGAAACCCTGCATCCCGAAAAGCTCAGTCATAAAGGATTGACAGATTTTGGCCGCCAAGTGGTGAGAAGGATGAATGAGCTGGGCATTATGGTGGATCTGGCTCATGTGGGCGAACAAACATTTTACGATGCGCTGGCCGTAACTACCAAACCTGTATTGGTTTCGCACAGCAGTGTGTATGCTCTCGATCCTGTGCCGCGCAACCTGAAAGACGATCAGATCAGGGCAGTAGCCAAAAACGGAGGTGTAATTTGTGTGAATTTTTATGATGCATTTTTGGATCCCCATTTCAGCCATCGGCTCGATAGCCTGGTGGATGCGCATCCGCGGCTGCGGGATTCATTGAAACAATTGTATCCGGAAACGATGGACTTTCAGATTCATTTTCTTAAAGCCTTACCTGAAGCGGCCTATCAGATTAAGCCTCCACTGTCGCTGCTCATCGATCATATTGATTACATCGTAAAACTCGTAGGCGTGGACTACGTGGGGCTGGGTGCTGATTTTGATGGGGCCGAAGCCTATCCGCGCGGCATGGATGATGTAACCTGCTATCCGATGATCACAAAAGCTTTGTTACAAAGAGGCTATTCACCTGCCGATATCCGAAAAATCCTCGGCGAAAACGTCATGCGAGTGCTTCAGGCCAATTCACCCGCGGGCGATAATTGATCCTTGAATGCGGGTCTGGGCTTCAGTCCCAGCAGTTCAAACAAGACCTTATCGGCATCTACACCCGGATTGGGTGTGGTCAGCAATTTTTCTCCGGAGAAAATGGAATTGGCACCAGCCAGAAAACAAAGAGCCTGTTCTGCTGGGCTGTACTGCAACCTGCCTGCACTCAGCCTGACCATCGATTTTGGCATCAGAATACGGGCAGTGGCAATCATGCGCACCATATCCCAGATCTCAACAGGAGGCTGATTTTCGAGAGGAGTGCCTTCTATAGCTACCAATGCATTAATGGGCACTGATTCTGGATGTTCCGGCATGTTGGCAAGCGTTTGCAGGAGTTCAATGCGATCAGCATCAGATTCACCCAGGCCGATGATGCCACCACAGCATACGCTTACACCCGCTTTTCGCACGTTTTCTAGCGTGCGAAGCCTGTCATCATACGTACGGGTGTGAATAATTTCACCATAATATGATGCAGAGGTGTCCAGATTATGGTTATAGGCATACAACCCTGCCTGCTGCAGACGCATGGCTTGTTCTTCGGTAAGCATACCCAGGGTGCAACACACTTCCAGACCCATTTCGCGGATTTCATGAATCATATCCAGCACCCGGTCAAAATCCCGGTTATTGCGCACTTCCCGCCAGGCAGCACCCATGCAGAAACGGGTAGATCCGTTTTCCTTTGCTTTCCGGGCTGCTTCCAGCACTTCTTCCTTATGCATCAGCGGCTGTGGTTTTACTGCGGTGTGATGATGCACGGATTGGGAGCAATAGGCACAATCTTCGGGACATCCACCGGTTTTGATGGAAAGCAGGGTACACACCTGCACTTCGCCTGGTGTATGGAATTGCCGATGAATGGAAGCAGCCTGAAAAATCAAATCCAGCAAGGGCTGATGATAAATGGCTTCAATCTCTTCCCTTGTCCAGTCGTGTCGGATAGAAGGATGGATGGAGTTGCTCATCATGAATTATTTTAAAATAAAAAGGTTGGTTAAAAGTATCTGAAATTCATATCAGGCTTGATTCGCAACAAGCTATGATAGATAAGCTGAATGGTATGTTCAATATCTTTTTTGCTGACCATTTCCACCGTGGTATGCATGTAGCGCAATGGCAACGAGATTAATGCAGAAGGCGTACCGTCATTGGCATAAGCAAAAGCATCGGTGTCGGTCCCGGTGCTGCGGCTTACAGCAGCCAGCTGATAGGGGATATCTTCCTTTTTGGCGGTATCGATGATCAGATCCCGCAGAATGTGATGCACCGCAGGGCCATAGGTGATCACGGGCCCTTTGCCGGATGAGACATCTCCTTCGAGGTTTTTATTAATCATCGGCGTGGTGGTATCGTGAGTTACATCGGTAATGATGGCTGCATGAGGCTTGATGCGTCTGGCCATCATTTCTGCGCCCCGCAGTCCCACTTCTTCTTGAACGGCATTGACAATATACAGGGCAAAAGGAATCTGCCCGTCAGCAGGAGGGTTCTCCGATAACCAGCGGGCCACTTCTGCAATCATGAATCCACCCACCCGATTATCGAGTGCGCGGCCCACAATATGATTATAAGCCAGTTCATCATAGCTGTCTTCAAATGTCACCACACAACCCACATGCACGCCCAGCTCTTCAACTTCTTTCCTGCTTCGGGCTCCGCAATCCAAGAAAATATTTTCCACCTTGGGCTGCGGGTCTTTGTTATCATTGCTGCGCATGCGTGTATGAATGGCCGGCCAGCCAAATACGGCTTTCACGATCCCTTTTTCAGTGTGAATATGTACCCGTTTAGAAGGCGCAATCTGCTGGTCTGAGCCACCATTGCGAATCACATAAATCAATCCCTCGGGTGTGATATAATTCACAAACCACGAGATTTCATCGGCATGGGCTTCAATAACCACCTTGAATTTTGCATCCGGATTGATAATGGCAGCCACGCTCCCGTAGGGATCCACCAGATAATCATCTACATAAGGCTTTACATACTCCAGCCAGAGTTTCTGTCCTTCTTTTTCAAACCCTGTAGGCGATGGATTGTTCAAGTACTGTTTCAGGAAATCCCAATGTACCTGAAAACTATTCTTCCGTTTTTCTTTTTTATGCTTGGCCATGATGTATTTTTTTTCGGTTTTGCAGGCTATATGCAAGATACGGGTTGATAATCGGAATTGCCATATTTTCTCAACCCGTCTGTTGTTCGGGATGCAGTTTGTTTTACCACATGGATCCTAAACTACGCTTCAAAGATAATGCAAAGAGGTCAATCAATCAGCCAATCTTCTTATCCGGAGATTTGCGTAAACCAGATGCTGAGCGCCACCAACAAGGCCTGCAGAATCATCATGCCATCCACACCCAGCAGATAAACCATATCGTGCCGATGCTTCCTGGCATAATCTATTACCCAATAGGTGGCCAGTGCTGAAATAATCATGGCTGCCAACGGCAGAGGCTCTGGCATCTCAAACATATTCCAAACGGATAATGCCACAAACAGGATCAGCAACAGATCAATCAGCAGATAAGCATTTTTAACTCCTATGCTTACAGGTAATGTACGAATACCATCCCGCGCATCTACCGGCACATCGCGGATATCAAAAGCCAGACAAAGCACAAATAAAAATATCATTCTCCTGAAAAATACCAGCCAGAAGGCCTTATCGATATCATGCAGGTGAATGACAGGAAACCATACCGTAACCAGCGTCCATACCAGACTTAAGGTGATGATTTTTAACAAACCAAAATCCTTAATTCTTTTTCGTTTCCGAAAAGGCAGCACAGGCAATGAATACATCGCTGAAATAATGCCAATGCACAACAGAGCCAGATAATGTTTCAAGGTTAAAAATTTCAGGCTTATCAGCATACCCGCCACACCCAAAACAATAAATAACAGATGAATTCGTTTATGTACAAGAGACCAGGCAAACCGCGCTGAATGCACATTGGCTGTTGTTTTCACATAATAATGCATGTTGTATTGAAACAACGTGGCTGAAAAGATAAACAGGTAAAAGAAAAAATGATTCAACGGAAGATGCAGCAGCCAGTTGGTTTCCATGCTCATGCTCACGGCACAAAGGCTGATGAATATAGATCCATATATGATTAGTTCACCTGCATATCTGAAATATTTCTCGATGGATAGCCGCGTATTCATGCCAACTAAGATAATTGCTTTTCTTTTCCTGCTGTTAGGCAAATAAATCGATCATGATTTTGGACATATCAAATAAATTACTGTATTTTGTATAAGGAAAATCATCCATCGATGTTAACCAATCCATCCATAGGTTCTTTGCGGCGGCTTATGGTTTTTCTGCTGACAACTTTTCTCCTTTTCCTTGCTTGGCCATCCGAAGCTCAAACCCATCATCACACCGATTTATTGTTTGTTGGCACTTATTGCCCGGCTGACAGCCAGGGTATTTTCGTATATGCCTTCGATTCCCAAACCGGCAAGGAGCATTTGCTCAATGCAGTTTCAGGGATTGAGAATCCATCGTTTCTTACACTTTCACCGGATCATCGTTTTCTGTATGCTGTGAGTGAAACCCATGGCGCCAGCGGAGGACATGTTTTTGCTTACCGATGGGATGCACAACAAGCCAAGCTGCATTTGCTGAATCAACAACCTTCCGGCGGGAAAGACCCCTGTCATCTCACCACGGATCATACCGGGAAATGGCTGCTGGTGGCCAATTATACGAGTGGAAGCATTGCGGTATTACCTATCCGGCCGGATGGCAGTTTGGGCGCACCCGTACAGGTCATTCAACATCAGGGGCATGGCCCTAATCCGCAGCGGCAGGAAGGCCCGCATGTACATTTTGTAAACGTTACACCCGACAACCGGTTTGTACTGGTATCTGATCTGGGATTGGATAAAGTATTTATCTATCGTTTTGATGCCCGCACAGGCAAGCTTACGCCTGCGCCTCAGCCTTATGTACAGGTTGATCCTGGTGCAGGGCCGCGTCATCAGGCTTTTTCGCCAGATTATCGTTTTCTCTATCTCATTCAGGAAATGGGATGGAAAATCACGGCATTTCAATATCACGAAGGTCAACTAAAAGCTATTCAAACGGTTTCCACAGTGGAACCTGATTTTCATGGATCGAACACGGCAGCAGATATTCATCTTTCTCCGGATGGTCGGTTTTTATATGCCAGTAACCGGGGCGTATTAAACGATATCGTTATTTTTGCAGTCTATCCATCAACGGGTGAGTTGAAAAAAATAGACCAGGTAGCAAGTGGGGGTAAAACACCCAGAAATTTTGTGATCAGCCCGGACGGGCGTTGGTTGCTTGTTGGGCATCAGGATGCTGATCAGATCGTATTGTTTCGCAGAAATACAGAAAACGGTATGCTCACCCGCGCTGGAGCATGGTATCGTCCGCGGGCTGTATGCCTGAAGATGCTGGAAGAATAGAGCAAAGATTTATCATTTGCCTATTTCATGTAGCCACCTGCACAAGTAAAGCCAAATTAAAAGGGTAAAAACACACATACTATGCGCAGGTGGCTTTTTATTTTGGAAAAAAATTTGCTTGTAGAAATTATGTTACACCATCCAATGAAAAACAACCTGGAACATATTCATCACATAAATGAAAATTTATGATGACCCAGTGGTACTTTTTAGGTGGCCTGATTACAGCCGGGCTTGTTACTTTCCTCAGCATTCCCGTCATTATGCGGGTTTGTTATGGATTGAACCTGCTGGATATGCCGGGCGGCAGAAAAATTCATAAATGCAAAACACCCACCCTGGGCGGAGTGGCCGTTTATATAAGTTTTTTCTTTTCGATGCTTGCCTGGTCTGATTTTCGCCTTTCCATGTCTCTTCAATATTTTCTATTGGGATTATCCGTTCTATTTTTTGTGGGTTTAAAAGATGATGTGGTGCCGATGAGTCCGGTGAAAAAACTGGCTGGACAGGTGATTGGTGCCTTTCTGCTGGTAGTGCTGGCAGGATTTAAGATTCAGGATTTGCATGGATTGTTTGGCATTCATCATCTGATATCTCCTGCCAGTGAATTGGTTAGTATGTTTCTGGTTGTTGCTACCATCAATGCCTTTAACCTGATTGACGGAATTGATGGCCTGGCAGGAGGCATCGCATTGATTGTAGCCCTCACCTATGGAGCTATCTTCTGGGCAAAAGGATTGCAAAACATGCATATTGCGGCTTTTATACTAAGTGGTGCGTTAATCGGCTTTCTGTATTACAATGCTTATCCGGCAAAGATTTTTATGGGTGATACCGGATCCATGACTATCGGATATATTGTGGCTGCTTTTACACTTAGGTTTTTAAATTGCGAATTGGATTTACCCGGCGGCGAAACCTTTCAGCCCAATCCTGCCATCGTCGCAGCTATTCTGATTATTCCATTTTTCGACACCCTGCGGGTAATTATCTTCCGGCTCCTGCACAAAGCATCACCTTTTAAGGCTGATCGCAACCATATTCATCATATTTTGCTGGATTGCGGAATGAATCATTTTCAGGCATCGGTTGTGCTGTATGTCGTTAACGGATTGTTTATCGGGCTGGCTTATCTGTTGCGCAATACAAATCCAAACATATTGATGGCCGTGATTGTTATCCTGGCAGCTGTTCTTACTTCTGTTGCTGTGTATATGCGCAACCTGCGAACATTTTCTTCTCTGTTGGTTCCGCCCACACAACTCTCAACAGTGCCAGATAAAAATTTGCCAGCCATGAATGGTTATGTTCCTTCCGGAATTCTTGAAAGTATTCCTGTTGAAGAATCGGTAAAAAACACTTGATGTGATGATTTCCTGTTGCAGAACGAAGATCAGCAGGCATGTACCGGATGGGTTCAAATGAGAAGAACATGTTTTCCGAATCATCTCCGCATGCATCATCATCACAAGACTGGCCTGATTTGTCTTTCATCCAAACCGACGTACATGCACATTTTCTGCCCGGTGTGGATGATGGTGCCAAAGATCTTGAAACGTCTCTGATATTGATATCCGGAATGAAACAGATGGGGTATGAAAAATTGATTGTTACGCCTCATATCAAGCAACGCTCTTTTCCAAACCAAGCAGGAGACTTAAAGACCCGCTTCTCAGCTTGGCAGGCAGCTTTACAGCTGCATGGTATATCTATGAAAACTATTTTGGCTGCAGAATATTTTCTGGATGACCATTTCCTTCAGCTGGTGGAAAATGGGGAATTGCTTTGTTTCAATTCATTTTCCGGGAGAGGATATGTGTTGATTGAATTTTCATTTCATCAACCGCCTGAGCGTGCAGAGGAAAACATCCGGCTAATATTAGATCATGCCTATATCCCAGTGATTGCCCATCCGGAACGTTACCGGTATTATCATCAACAGTTTTATGTATATGAAAGCTTCAAGACCCTGGGTTGCCTGCTGCAATTGAATTTAAACTCGCTGACCGGCTATTACGGAACAGAAGAGCAGACCATCGCTCTAAAGTTGCTTCGGCATGGGCTGATAGATTATGCCGGTACGGATATGCATCACGTACGACATCTGCATGCACTCAAATCGCTGCAGCAAGATCCGCAACTGATGAAACTCCTGCAGGATTATCCTTTTCAGAATATGTACCTCTAATCGGAAACAGAATTAATGCTGATTCAGCTGCAAATCCTGCTTAATCTGTTCAATTCGTTTACCCAATGCCTCCCATGTGGATGCAAACGCATGTGCATCTGAAAGCGGTTGATTTACACTGAAATAAAATTTGATTTTGGGTTCAGTACCTGACGGCCGGGCAGATACTTTTGATCCGTCAACCATTAAAAATTGCAATACATTGGAACGTGGTAAATCAATGGATTGCTTTTCGCCGGTAAGTAGATTTAATTTTTCCTGCTTCAGATAATCGAATATCCATTCAACCTGCGTGCCGGCTATTTGTCTGGGAGGATGACTGCGGAATCGTTCCATCATAGCTGCAATTTCTTCCACGCCTTTCATTCCTTTTCGCGTGAGTGATAACAACGATTCCCGGTAACAACCAAATTGTACATACAGATCAATGAGTTTATCAAATAAACTTCTTCCTTTTTCACGTTCATACGCAGCCATTTCACAAATTAATGCCACAGCCGATACAGCATCTTTATCGCGTATCTGATCACCAATCATCAAACCATAGGATTCTTCCCCGCCAATAATATAATTTTCCTTTCCTTCTTTTTCCCGGATGATGGAAGCAATATATTTAAAACCAGTGAGTACATTGTAACAATGCACACCATAGTGCGCAGCAATGACATCAATCATATCGGTGGTCACAATGGTTTTCACCACATAATCCTGCGGCGTGGCTATCTTTTTCTGTGCGCGGGCTTCTATTAAATAATTGAAAGCCAGTACGGCTGTCTGATTACCATTGAGCAATATCCATTCGCCTTGTTGATTTTTAACACCCACGCCTACACGATCGGCATCCGGATCGGTGCCAAGTAAAATATCTGCATCAAGAGCTTTTGCTTTTTGCAATCCCAGGCTCATGGCTTCAGGTTCTTCCGGATTGGGATAGATGACAGTTGGGAAATTGCCATCGGGTTGAGCCTGTTCTTCCACAATATGCACTGATGTAAAACCCAGTTGTGCCAATGCCCGTGGTACCAGTTTAATACCGCTGCCATGAATAGGTGTATAAACAATCTTCAAATCATGCTGTCGCTGAATCACTTCAGGAAATACAGATAAGTTTTTCACCATTTGCAGATAGGCTTGATCAATCTCTTCTCCAATGAGATGGATGAGATGATCATTTCCCTGCCATTTCACATCATTGATACTTTGGATTTTTTCTACTTCAGCAATTACGTTTTTATCATGCGGACTTACCAGCTGGGCACCATCATTCCAGTATGCCTTGTATCCGTTGTATTCCTTGGGATTATGGGATGCCGTGCAAACCACACCTCCCTGGCATTTGAGATAGCGAATGGCAAATGATAATTCAGGTGTAGGCCTGAGGCTTTCAAACAAAAACACTTCGATACCGTTGGCAGCCATGACCTGTGCGGTGATTTCAGCAAAAAAGCGGCTGTTATTGCGGCTGTCGTGACCAATAGCAACGCGGATGGGTGCTGAAAAACATTGTTTCAGATAATTGGCATATCCCTGGGTGGCCATGCCAACCGTGTATTTATTCATTCGGTTGGTACCGGGTCCCATAATGCCGCGAAGCCCACCGGTACCGAATTCGAGGTTGCGGTAAAAAGCATCTTTAAGTTCTTCCGGATTTTGTTGCTGCAGCAGCCTGATTTGTTGTTTGGTTTCCTCATCAAAAGGTCCATCCAGCCATTGTTGAACACGTTGTTCGATAGAAACTTCCTGCATAAGCAAACGGGTTTTATTGCAAGATAAACAATTCCTGCCAGCAAGCAGGTTATAGAAGCGGATGATATGCAAGCAAAAATAAACTGCCTAAGTTCGTTGACCGTAGAACTTGCCGAAAGTCATTTGCTTCTTCCGGGAGCTGATGTTGCGCAACAGTGCGCCGCACCAGGCACCCAGTCCGGCTGTCAGTCCTCCTGTGAATGCTGTGAGTATCAGCATAGGCCAGGGGTTTGAAGTATGGAAAAACAGTTCACTGATGCGACGTGAAAGGATATGTTGGTTTTGCAGATCTATGTATCCGGCAATGAAAAACCAAAGCAATCCCACCGCCAGAAAAGCTGATAAAAAACTAAAGAATGCCAGCCGCTGGGCAATCAGCCATGCACTCAAAGCTCCCGCAATGGCAATCGTCCACCAGGGAAGGTAATAGCCGGCTAGAAAAGCCAGCAGAGCCGCAAGAAGAGCAGATAGTACAAAGCGCATAGCCAATGGTTTTAGGGTGTAAAATGCATGATCGTTTCAATATCCGGATGATGGCGATCCCGGGTTGTGTACAGGCGCAAAGGCTCATATCGTCCCAGCAGCCAGTCATTGATCATATCGTCGTAATGTGGACTGCCCGGATTTCCGCTTTGTCCGCCGGGATACACGCCATAAGCTTCTGTCGGGTTTCCGAGCTGTACAATCATGCGCCAGGAAGGCCCATGATTGGAAGTGATCGCATTTATGGTTGCTCCATCGCCAGGAGTGGGTAGCCGGTTATGACTCAGGGCTTCCAGCCGGGTGAGGTGCAGGATGCTGGTTCCCCGGAATTGACCCCAATTCATTTTTCCCTTGCTATCTACCTGCCGGCCAACAGCGTCCATAGCGGCATGAAATGATTCGGTTACAAGCGTAGTTAAATTAACAGGTGTGTTATAATATGCATTAAAGAACTGCATGGTAGTATCGCGCAGCAACCATTCGATAGTGGTTTGCATGGAAGGAGCTTCCACTATCCGGTGAGCGGTTGATAACACGGGATCCCAGAGCTTGTGCATCAGGGTATCCATCCATGCATAAAACAAAATAGGAGCCTTGCTTTGAGCCGTAACCTGCATATTCCAGTGCCGAAGCAAGGAATCATATTCTCGTTCGGAAGGTCTTAGAGCACTAACCGGCATATGTGCCAGCAGCAATGGTAGAGCTTCAGCTGCACGGGTATCATATACATCATTTTGCAGGCGCATCATATCCTGCAGGGTCAGGTAGGACTTACTGCTCAGGTAGTCGTGAATGCGCTTAGCCCGGTAATAAAAGAAATCACCGGTATAATAATACGGATAGGATTGATTGGTGGGATGCTGATTGGCAGAAAACACAAAGCCCTGCGGAGGATCCAATACATGCGGATTTTCAGCTACCGGCACATAACCCTGCCATTGGAAATGCGCATCGTCACCCGGCATCACATATTTACCCTGATCTTTCCAGCGCAACGGAAACCAGCCCTGTTGCCAGATGGCAATATGTCCGGCTTTGTCAGCATACGCAAAATTCTGCGCCGGGCAATTGAAATATGTCAACGCCTGTACGTAATCCTGGTAATTGTGAGCACAATTCAGCAGGTAAAAGGTTTTCAGATCATTGGAAGGCTGAAGGGCCTGCCAATGCGTTGCCAGATAGGGAATATGGGTGATGGTATCTGGAAAATCTGGATCAAAGGTTACCGGTCCCCAGATGGTATATGCAACTGTATCTTGAAAAGGAGCCTCACCTTTTACCTGAATTGTTTCAATGCGCAGAGTGGCCGGCATTTTTTTGCCGTTCCATACATAGGTTTTTTTATCTGTTCCGGTAAACTGTACGGCATAATAATCTTTCACATCCCTGGCAGCATTGGTAACCCCCCCAGGCAATGCTGTCATTAAAACCAATGATAACTGCAGGTGCACCAGGCAGGGACACACCATACACATTGATGCCGGGCGCATGCAACTGAATCTCAAACCACAGAGAGGGCAGGTTTAGGCTCAGATGGGGATCATTGCAAAGAATAGGCACATGGGATGCTGTTTTGCTTCCGCTCACCGCCCAATTGTTGCTTCCTGTAACATAATCAGATGCGGGATGGATCACAGCAAGCAAAGCCGAGTCTGCCAGCAAGGCTCTGGCGCGGGCAGTATCAGCCGGCACAGCCGGATTCAGCCTGGAGGGTTTGGCAAATGCAGTACCTGGCGGAATAATGGGAGCCGAGGAATCCGGAAAATCAGGAAACATCCGGTGAAGCTGCTCATCCGTGAAGACACGGCGCAGATTGGAATATTCCCGGTCGTCGCTGTGTCCGGTAAGATCATCAGCCATGTATTCAATAAGCAGGGCCGATCGCAGGTTGGTCCATTTTCGGGGATAATCATGCAGCAGCTTGTATTCCAGCGGCATAGTGCGCGGCGTAAGGGTCTGGATGTAGGCATTCACGCCGGCTGTATAAGCATCAAGGATCTCTTTGGTCACAGAATCAGCTTCCATGGCCTTCAGCTTCTGTTCCGCACCGTATACCATGCCTTTGCGTCTTTGCAGGCGATCGAAAGGCAGCAAATCAGGTCCCATGATGGACGCCAGCTGTCCGCCTGCAGCCATGGTTTGGATATCCATCTGCCATAGGCGAAACATGGCCGTCACATAACCCTGCATAAAAAACAAATCATGTCTGTTACGGGCGAAAATATGCGGCACCCAGCGTTTGTCAAGCCAGACTTCCACGCTATCCCTTAATGCGGGCAATTGAGTTTGTGCAGGAAAATGCCGATCCACCGGTTCTGCATTTTGCCAGAAACCTTCCTGTGGACTGAGAAATGAACCGAGCGGCGGAATATTGCCCCAGGGATGAGTGAGCAAAAAAATAAAGCCAATGGTGACGAACAAGGCGATGATAAAACGCGTCATGCCAGCAGTTTTTGCAATGATATTTTCAAATATACAAGATTCTTTGGATGGATGAGATATCTGCAAGCATGAGGCTGATAAAAAATAAAAAAGGCGCGGATCAGTCGTCCACGCCTTGTGTATAACATGAGGATGTATGGCGTTTAATGCTGAGTTTTATCCGTGCAGCAAAACAAAGGTAAATTATTGACCCTGGCCTTTGCTGAAGCCTTCCCGACCGTCAAGCATATAAAGATTTTCAGTTTTAATCACCTGAAATCCTTTGCTATGAACACTTTGTAATAGATCGATTACATCCTGATAATTCAATGGTTGATGATCCTTGGCTTCAAAGCGGCAACGCCAGTGGTCGGTGCAGAAGGTTTCCGGATAGCCGCCCGGCCATACCTTGGTACCTCGGTTGGTGATCATCGTCAACTCAAGCTTCTGGGTGGAAGCCTGTTTCAGTGATTCGCCCAGTACATTAGGATCACGTTGTGCATACGGTTTTTCAGCCATCGCTTCCAAAAACACATCCACGCCAACCAGTTCTTTTTTAGCCGGCTGGGTCTGTTTGATTTTGATTTCAAAGCTGGCTTTGCCGAATTTCACGGGCTTAAGTTGCTGCGGTTGCATGCCCAGGCGCTGGATTACAGCATCAGCAAATTCCCGGGTACCCACTTTTTGCTTGGAAATGCCTTCCTGATAAATATCGTAAGTGTGGATACCATCTTCAATGGTTTTCAGCCAGGCGTTTTGCACGGTAGTAGCCACATCGTTCTGGCCGATATGAACCAGCATCTGTACGGCTGCCAGCAAGAGGCCTGAAGGATTGGCCAGATTCTGACCAGCCCGGCGGGGAGCTGAACCATGAATAGCTTCAAACATGGCCACACTTTCACCAATATTAGCCGAACCTGCAATGCCCACAGATCCGGTCATCTGGGCAGCCACATCCGAAAGGATATCGCCATACAGGTTGGGCATCACCACTACGTCAAACATTTCAGGCGTATCTACTAGCTTGGCCGCACCAATATCAATGATCCAGGTTTCCTTTTCAATGTCTGGATATTCCTGACCTACTTCATCAAAAATTTTATGGAACAAACCATCCGTAATTTTCATGATGTTGTCCTTCATGAAACAGGTTACCTTTTTACGGCCATAAGCGCGGGCATATTCAAAAGCATAGCGGATGATTTTTTCTGTACCCGGACGGGTAATGAGCTTTAAACATTGTGTTACCTCTGTGGTTTGCTGATGTTCAATACCACCATAGGTATCTTCTTCATTTTCCCGCACTATTACCACATCCATTTTCGGATGTTTGGTTTTGACAAACGGATAATACGACACGCAGGGGCGCACATTGGCAAACAAACCCATGGTTTTGCGCACCGTTACATTCAAACTTTTGTAACCACCACCCTGGGGTGTGGTAATGGGCGCTTTTAAAAATACTTTGGTACGACGAAGCGATTCCCAGGCTTCGGGCCGGATGCCAGAGCTGAATCCTTCCAGATAAGCCTTTTCTCCGATTTCAATTACTTCCGGCTCAATACGGGCTCCTGCTGCCATAATGATGCGCAGGGTAGCATCCATGATTTCAGGTCCGATTCCGTCGCCATAAGCTACGGTAATCGGCACTTTCTTATTTTCTTCTGTCATGTTGATGTTGATTTTGACGGCAAAGATAGGACATCCACCGGTTTCTGACGGAGAGAATCATTTGTTCCGGACAGATATTTATTCCGCTTTACAGGGAAAACATCCGTGGCTATTCATCCGGCAGGCAATGTTTTTAAGGTCTGCATGTTTGAATATGGGCTGCATGGATGAGCAAAAACCTTTTCATGGGTTTTTATGAAGTACGGATATGTTTTTCAATATCCGGTAAAAATCCCGCCAGCAGGCCAATCAAAGGCAAAAAAGAACAAACATGATATACATAAAAAATGCTTGTCCGGTCGGCCAGTTCACCCAACACAGCGGATCCGATGCCACCCATGCCGAATGCCAGTCCGAAGAACAGTCCGGAAATCATACCCACTTTTCCGGGCAGCAATTCCTGTGCATACACAATGATCGCAGAAAAAGCCGAAGATAAAATGAATCCGATCACCATACAGAGGATAGCCGTCCAGAACAGATTGGCATAAGGCAACATGAGGGTAAAAGGGGCCACCCCCAAAATGGAAATCCAGATGACATATTTGCGTCCGATGCGATCGCCCACAGGCCCGCCAATCATCGTGCCGGCAGCTACGGCAAACAGAAAAATAAATAAATACACCTGGGCATGCTGTATGGAGATGTGAAATTTAGCCATCAGGTAAAAGGTGAGATAATTGTTCATGCTGGCCAGGTAAAAGTATTTGGAGAAGATAAGCGAAAGCAGGATAAACAGCGAAAAACCGATTTGCGTGCGGGTGAGTGCAGGATGTGTCGTTTGCCGGATTGTCTTATGGGGAGCATGAGCAGCAAGATGATGAGTTTGATACCAGCGTCCCACCCGCCAAAGCACAGCAATACCCACGCAAGCCAGCACACAAAACCAAAGCAGGTATTTTTGTCCGAACGGCACTACGATGGCTGCAGCCAGCAGAGGCCCGATGGCAGCCCCTGTGTTTCCGCCCACCTGAAAAAGCGATTGCGCTGTGCCATGCTTTCCGCCGGAAGCCAGCCGGGCCATCCGGGATGATTCCGGATGAAACACCGAAGATCCCATGCCCACCAGCGCAACAGATAACAATATGGCATGAAAACTAGCAGCCGCAGAAAGAGAAATCAATCCGCACAAGGTAAAACACATACCTATTGCGAGGGAATAAGGTTGAGGATGGCGATCTGTGAAATGCCCTACCAGCGGTTGCAGCAGCGAAGCCGTAAGCTGATAGGTGAGCGTAATCAGTCCGATTTGGGAAAAATCCAGATGATAGTTGTTTTTGATCAACGGATATATAGATGGGATGAGTGATTGCATAGCATCATTCAGCAGATGCGCAAAACTCAGCGAAAGCAATATCGGAAAAACCGTCTGCGAGCCGTTCGATAAAGCAGCCTGAACCCTGACTTTTTCCATGGCTTAATACATTCAAAAACAATATGCAAAAATACATCAGCCGAAATTGCCAGCAGAAACTGCAGACAATCTTCCGTTGTTCTGTTGCAATAAAATTTTGATTTTTCAGAAAAACTTTCAAACTTAGTTGTGCATTTTACAAATATTTCAATCAAAACCCATGATGCACAGTTACTCCTTGCTGACTACAGAAGAATTATTGCATTTGTTTCAGGAGGATGATCCGGAAGCTTTTGAAGAGCTGTACAAAAGATATTGGTTCCGCTTGTATATCAGTGCATATAAACGTCTCCACCTGAAGGAAGCAGCAGAGGAAGCTGTGCAAACACTTTTCGAAAGCCTTTGGAAAAACCGTCATCATCTGCACATTCACACATCGCTGGAAAATTATCTGTTCGCATCCCTGCGTTATATTGTATTGAAAATGCTTTATCAGCAAATGGAAACAGCCATGCCTGAAGACCTCAGCCAGTCTGTGCCCCTGCAGGAAAACCCCGAACAGGAAATCATCAGCAGAGATTTGCAGCAATACATTCAGCAAATTGTAAATCGTTTACCCGAACGATGCCGACAGGTATATCAACTCAGCCGGGAAGAAATGAAAACACATAAAGAAATTGCCAGGCTGATGGGCATATCCGAAAAGACCGTTGAAAATCAGATCACCAAGGCACTACGTATTATCAAAACACAACTTCACCAGCTGTTCTCCCTCTAAAAAAATTTTTTTCTTCACGTAGGGGATATCTTCATTTTTAAACACTACTTATTAAAAAGCCTTTTGTTAGGCACAAGTGCTTGAGAAAAACCAGTTTATATTAGGCATGAATAGATCTGTTTATGTCATTCATGCATAAAAAAGTAGTTTGCCTGTGGAACAACAGCTGATTCGGGAAATTATACGGAAGTTTCTGGAAGGAACCTGCAATGATGAAGAGTTCGCCTATTTGCTGGCCTGGTATGAATCGTTTGATGAAGCCGAGGCTATAGAACTTTCTGAAGAAGAAAAATCTGAGTTGGAAAAAGCTTTGTTCCAAAAAATCGTGAGCCGAATACCCGATTGGCCGCGTCAGCTGCAGGATAGAGAAGAGGAACAGGAAGAAGAACATCATCATATCCGGTCACGAAACTGGTTGAAATATGCAGCCGCTGCATTGGTGATTGGTTTTATGGTAGGTGTAGGCTGGTGGACGGTACAACAGGTGCATCAGGCTATGCAGGTTAATAATCAAACCTTCATTAGTTCCAATGAGATTGCATTAAATAATATGACACAACGCATGTATCTCATTATACTTTCCGATAGCACCAAAGTTTGGCTGAGTCCCAACAGCCGTTTGCAGTATCCCGATAAATTCACAGGAAAAGAAAGGATAGTACATTTAAAAGGGGAGGCATTTTTTGAAGTTACCAAAAATCCGCAACATCCGTTTGTGATATACAGTGATCAGCTCATCACACGGGTTTGGGGAACCAGTTTTCTGGTGAAAGCCATTGAAGGAAAACCAGCTGAGGTTTCCGTACTCACCGGGAAGGTGTCTGTACAGAAAAACGGCGCTGAAGACGGGGAGGTGATGTTGTATCCGCATCAGAAAGCTGTTCTGGATCCCAGCGGACGGCTGATAAAGGAAACAGAACAGGATCAGGCAAGCATACAGCGCTGGCAGAAAGTTAATCTGTCGTTCGACAATACACCGCTGGCAAATGTAATTGCCTCATTGGAAAAACATTTTGATGTGCAGATCCGGTGTTCAGATGCTGCTTTGTTGAATTACACCCTGACAGGTGATTTCAATGAGCAGCATCTTTCTGATGTGCTCGAGCTGATAGAAAAATCCCTGAATATCCATTACCGCATCATCAGCGATTCGGTCATTGAAATGTATACCACACCTGATGGTTCACCTTAAAATCTGTCAACTATGGTAACGTAAAATGATACACAGGCTGTAATTTGAAAAACAAAAACCGGTGTGGTGGCACACACCGGCTGAAGAAAGTTCCCTACACGACCAGGTGTAAAAGGAAACTATTTAGTTAAACCAACTAAACCATTCAAAGTTATGAAATTCATTTCAGGAATTCAAAAAATTAACTGGCTGAAAATCATGCGTTTTTCCGGTACCCAGCTGATCTTAATCCTGGTATTTGCAGGTATGAGCTATGCCCGCCCCGGTAACGCCCAGATCAATATGGAGCAACGTGTAAATCTGAACATGCATGATGCCACAATAGCATCTGTGTTGCACAGGCTGGAAAAGCTTACGGATGTGAAATTTGTATATAGCCTGAACCGGGTAAATGTGAACCAGCGGATAGATGTGGATGTAACAAATGCCCGCCTGGACAGCATTCTAGAAGATGTATTGATTAAAAACGGAATTGGCTATGAAGTGGTCAGTAATCGGGTTGTATTAACGCCCGGCATCACAAACCGAACGGCATCATTAACCGGTTTAATGCAGGCTCACGATTTGCATGTACAGCTGCAGGATGTGGAGGTAAGAGGGAAAGTGACGGATGAGAATGGCAGTCCGCTTGCAGGCGTTACTGTACAGGTAAAGGGAACCAATATTGGTACCACGACAGATAATCAAGGAAATTATGTGATCCACCCCCTTTCCGCGAACGACACGCTGGTATTTTCCTTTATAGGATATGAGCGGCAGGAGATTCCCATTGCCGGCCGCAGCCAGATTAATATACAAATGCATGCCACGGCGACAGGCTTAAACCAGGTGGTGGTAGTAGGGTATGGGACACAAAGGAAAATGGATATAACTGCATCAATATCATCAATTAGTGCTGAAGATATTCAAGAGGTGCATAGCGGATCTACAATAAGCACAATGCTCGCTGGAAAGTTAAGTGGTCTTTCATTTAGGCAATCAGAAGGCCGTCCGGGATCAAGTGCTAGTATTCAGATCAGAAATATGGGAACTCCTTTGTTTGTAATTGATGGAGTAGTAAAAGATGAAGGGCAATTTAATAATATTGCCCCAAATGATATAGAAAGCATAACTATTTTGAAAGATGCATCAGCAGCTGCCATATACGGTGTAAGGGCAGCAAATGGGGTTATTGTAGTTACGACGAAGAAGGGATCGTTGAATACTCCTACTAGATTAAAAGTTGATGCATATACTGGTTGGCAAAATCTTACAAGGGTACACAAAGTCTTATCAAGTGGATATTTATGGATGCTTTATGCAGCTGAAGCGCAGATCAATGAGTTTGGAAGTACTAGTATTACCCAAGATGAACTTGCGAAGTGGAAAGCAGGAACTGAATATGGATATCAGAGTTTTGATTGGACCAAATTTATTATTAGAAAGAATGCTCCCCAAACTTCCGTAAATGTAAATGTTAGTGGAGGATCAGATAAAGCAAATTATTATTTTTCAGTAACTAGACTTAATCAAGATGCGGTTTTTCGAGAATACAATTTTAATAGAACAAATATTCAATCTAATATTGATACTAAAATTGGAAAAAGACTTACTGCAGGAATAGAAATTAACGGAAGAATTGAGGAAAGAGTAAACCCAGGAATTCCAGGAGTTGATGATTATTGGGAACCCTTGTTCGCACAACTTCGTAATAGACCAACCGAGCATCCATATGCTAATAATAACCCACAATATCTGAATGATATTGGCCATAATGCGGATAATGCAGGATTATGGACATATCAGCGTTCGGGAAAATGGCAGCAAGATTGGAGAGTATTGCAAACTAATTTTCACGTAGATTATAATACTCCAATTAAAGGGCTTGATGCGAGGATGTTATATTCTTATTACTATGCCAATCAATATCTTACAAATCATGAATTTACTTATGATGCATTTACTTATAATCCAGTTGATAGTACTTATACACGAACAGGAGGTAGTACAAACCCATGGCAGGAACGCGGACAAGAACTAATTTATGAATGGGATTTACAAGGACAATTAAGTTATAACAGATCGTTCGGAAATCACAACATCGGCGCAACATTAGTAACTGAGAGGTACTATAGAAGAGACTTGTATAATTGGTTACACGATGTTCCACCGGTAAATCAGCTGGATATTATTCGATTCAATACAATGGACACTTATAATGATCAGGACAATTCTCAAGCAAGAGTAGGATATGTTGGAAGAATCACATATAACTATAGAGACAAATATTATCTGGAATTATCTGGCCGTAGAGATGGATCTTGGAGATGGCCACCTGAACATAGGTGGGGCTTCTTTCCATCCGCATCAATAGGATGGAGAATTACAGAAGAGCCATTTTTTAAAAAGATGTTTAAGATTGGAAATGCAATAAGTGATTTAAAAATCAGAGCGTCTTACGGTCAACTTGGTGATGATAATGTAAGTTTAGACCCCTATGCTTATATTCCAGGCTACAATTATGGTGTTGGATTAGTTATACTTGATGGAAATGCAATTACTACTTCAAGGGATAGAGGTCAGCCCGTTACAAACATTACCTGGTTTAAGAGTAATATTACTGATATTGGATTAGATATAGTATTATTCGACAAATTTTCGGGAAGCTTTGACTATTTTTATAGGAAGAGAACAGGATTACTTGCTTCTAGATATGATATTGTTATTCCAAGTGAACTTGGGTATTCTCTTCCTCAGGAAAATCTTAATAGCGATGCTCAGTTAGGAGGGGAATTTAGCCTTTCTTATTCTAATGACTTTGGGAAGTTGCATTTGCAAGTTGGTGCAAACCTATCATATTCTAGAGGAAAGTTTTTACACTCATATAAACCCGTTTGGGGAAATTCTTGGGATCATTACAGAAATTCTCAAGAAGATAGATGGACTGGAATTTTTTGGGGATATGAAGTGATTGGGCAATTCCAATCCCAAGATCAGATAAATAAATATCCAGTGAACGAAGATGGCCAAGGTAATACTACCCTGCTTCCTGGAGACTTTATCTATAAGGATCAAAATGGGGATGGCGTTATCAATCAATATGATATGCGGCCGATAGGATATAATGTAGGTGGGCAACCTGATATAAACGGTGGTATAAATATTTCAATAAGATGGAAAGGTATTGATTTCATAGCAGATTTTTCTGGTGGCGGAATGTACTCATACAATGTAAACTGGGAACATAGATGGCCATTTCAAAATGGGGGCAACCTTTTAACATATTTTTTAGATAGATGGCATAGACAAGATCCATTTGACTTGAATAGTCCATGGGTACCTGGAAAATTTCCTCCCTTAAGATTTAATGATCCACAGCATAGTGATTATAATAAAAATTCGGATTGGTGGTTAGTAAATGTAAAATATATTAGATTGAGAACAATGGAAATAGGGTATTCATTGCCAAAAAGGTGGATTCAAAAGATAAATATTGATAATATTAGATTTTATTTTAATACATATAATTTGTTTTCAATTGACAACCTTAAAAAATTCGGAATTGATCCAGAAATTGTTTGGGATAATGGACTACAATATCCACAAAGCAAATTTGTTAATATAGGTATTAATGTAACCTTTTAAATTGTAATGGTATATGAAAAGGAATATAAGATACTTGATATTTGCTACATCTATATTATTTACGAATTTCTGGTTTTCCTGCACAAAGGATAATCTATTAAATCAAAACCCAACTAACATTCTATTAAATGATCAGGTTTGGACTGATCCCAGCCTTGCATATTCTGTTTTAGCTGATCTTTATGATAGAGTACCAGAATATCAAGAATTGCAGCAATATTGGAATTTTGCAGATTTTGACGAGGCATTTCCTTCAAATTATGGAGATTATTGGAGAGTACAGCATCAGGATTATGATTATAGTTCATGGAACTACTGGGATTATGGGTATGTGAGAGATATTAACCTATTCATCCAAAAGTGTAGAGAGTCAAATTTACCTCATGATGATAAATCACGCTTCTTAGCAGAAGCCAGATTTCTTAGAGCTAATGTGTATTTTGAGTTAGTTAAGCGAATGGGCGGTGTACCACTGCTTCTTGATACAATGGAATATAATTTTAGTGGGGATGCTTCTTATCTACAACATCCAAGAGCCAAGGAGTCAGAAGTATATGATTTTATCATTAACGAATTAGATACTGCAGCACAAGATCTTCCTAAAGATCCAAGTATTAAATCAAGGGCAACATGGGGTGCAGCATTGGCAATGAAATGCAGAGCAGCGTTATACGCGGGTTCCATAGCTAAATATGGTACCACAACACCACAAGTCTCATTACCCGGAGGTGAAGTAGGGATACCAGCCTCATTGGCAGGTAAGTATTATAGAATCGCTTTAAATAGTGCAGAGGAATTAATAGGCAGTGGAGAATATGGTTTATATATGAAGCATCCTGAAGATTTATCAACCAATTTTGCTGACTTATTCTTGGATAAAAATAATAACCCAGAAGTAATATGGGCTAAGGATTATAAGCTTAAATACCGCACTACTCAATTTACTGTTCAAAATCAACCGCATTCGTTAACTGAAGAAGGTGCAGTATCTGGATTCTTGAATCCTTCTCTCAATTTAGTACAGTCGTTTGAAAAGTTAGATAATACTTTTGATACCTTTGCAACTAAAGATCCTGCTACCGGAAAATATATTTTATATGATAATATAAACGATATTTTTAAAAACAGAGATGCACGTTTATCCGGTACAGTTATTCTTCCAGGTTCACAGTTTAAAGGAAGAGCTGTTGATATCTGGGCAGGATATATATTGCCTGATGGTACAATAATCAGTGGGTCTAGTTTTGGTCAGTCTGGCATTCTTCCTGGAGAATCCAATCCTTCACAAGTAGTTGGATTCGATGGACCAATTGATGGATTAGAACATGGGACTCAAACAGGATTCTACATAAGAAAATACCTTGATCCTACGCCTAGTGCCGGACAGATTGGTACTGGAAGTGATGTGTGGTGGATAAGGTATAGATATGGAGAAGTATTGCTTAATGCTGCTGAGGCCTCATTTGAATTAGGTATATTAGATTCAGCTGCTTTCTTTATAAACCAAATAAGACAAAGAGCTGGATTTACTATTCCCCTCACCCCAGCAGAAATAACTTTTGATAGAATTGTGCATGAGAGAAAGGTCGAACTGGCATTTGAAGGCCAAGAATTATGGGATATGAAAAGGTGGAGATTAGCTCATAAGGTATGGAATGGAGAAAATTCAGATTTAACGAATCAACCAGGTAAATCAGATGCCATAAGTACTAAAATGTTTGGCCTATGGCCATACAAAATTTATGACCCAGGCCAGCCCGATAATGGAAAATGGGTATTTAAAAAGGTAATTCCAAGTGTAGTAACTCAGCCACATAGATTCAGGCTAGGAAATTATTATTCACAGATTGATCCGAATATTCTAGCAAATAATCCTAAGTTAATTCAGAATCCTAATCAATAAGGAAATAATATCATATACCACTTAACAATTAAATATATATACCATGGGCAATGTAAGAAAAACACTGGATCTTATTTTAGTATCCGTTCTCCCTTTATTTTTGCTGTCATGCAAAAAAGATAATTATTCTGCACCAAATATCCATTTAAAAGGGAATATCGTTTATAATGGAGAAAACATAAATGTATCTTATAATGATGTAACATTCCAATTATGGGAACCAGGATGGGGCAAACTTACTCCAATTAACGTAACTGTTAATCAAGACGGTTCCTATTCTGCATTACTATTTAAGGGTAAATATAAACTTGTGTTTCCTCCTGGTGCTGGTCCATTTATACCGGAAAAAGATAAGAATTCCGGTAATGATACTATTTACATTGATTTGCAAACCGATATGAACTTAGATATTAATGTTACCCCATATTATTTAATTAAAAATTCTCAATTCTCATTCACTTCAACCGACAGTACTGTACACGCTAAATTTAAAATTCAGAAGATAATTTCAGATTCTTTAATTTCACAAGGTGTTGAATCGGTTACTCTGTACATTAGTAAAACTAACTGGGTTGATGGCAGGACAAGTATTGCCTCAAGTACTATTTCTGGAAGTAGTATCGTTGATACAAATAATGTTTCACTATCAGTTAGAATACCATCTATGGTCCCTGTACAACATTACGTTTTTGCAAGAATAGGATTAAAAATTACAAATATTGGTAAAATGATTTTTTCACCGATTGAGGAAATTGATTTTTAAGTCTATGACTAAGAGAAGAAAAATATTATTAATTTCTATGCTATTACTTTCGTTTAAGATAGTAGGTAAAACACAGGAATTTAGGCCACCGGCTTATCCATTAATAACTACTGATCCTTATTTAAGTATCTGGTCATTTAATGATACATTATATTCGAACCAGACTGTGCATTGGACCGGAAAAGAAAATTCACTACAAGGAATTATAAGAATTGATGGTAAATCCTATTATTTTATGGGTATGCAAATTCCAGAAAAGAGAGTCATATTACCACTCACTAGGGTATCTGGTAAATGGAAATACACCCTTTCGATGCCTAATGATAATTGGAATAAAACCCATTACTCGGATACATCCTGGAAAAGTGTTAATGGTCCATTTTCTAACAGTGACTTAACTCCAAATAAATGGGAAACACATGATATTTGGGTTAGGAGAAGATTTAGTTTAAAAAATACAAAATTTCACAATTTAAAGCTTTATCTTATTCATGATGACAATGTCGAGGTCTATTTAAATGGAAAACTCGCTTATAAGGGACGTGGCTGGAATTCTAATCCGGAATTATTTGATATATTACCTGATGCATTTGAGTCATTAAAGGAAGGAGAAAATTTACTATCCATTCACTGTGAAAATACTCAAGGCGGAGCTTATCTTGATGCTGGATTAGTAGATATTATACAACATAAGATAAATGTTCAAAATGCAAAACAAGTTTTGGTTAAGATATCAGCTACCCAAACTTTATATCAATTCTATTGTGGTAAAGTATTACTAAATTTAATTTTCACATCCCCATTATTACCTGATCAATTGGATACATTTTCAAGGCCAGCTGGTTATATTACACTCCAGGTTAAATCATTGGACAATGAAACTCACTCTGTACAAATTTATTTTAGTGCTGCTGGTAACATAGCTGTGAATACGCAAGATGAATCTATTGTGTGGGGTTCTATATCATTTAGCAACTTGAAACTAATGAATGTTGGTACTTTATCACAAAATGTTCTTGGGAAAAAAGGAGATGATGTAAGAATTGATTGGGGCTATTTATACTTGGCTGTTCCTTATTCAGATTCTGTATATACACGTATTTCTGCTTCATCCGAATGCGTTAAAGACTTTATTGATAATGGTAAATTAAACCCCGTGGTAGATATGGATATGCCTCGTCCGGCAGAGCAGAAACCAATCACACTTTCTATTGCATTTGATTTAGGTAGGGTAGGAAAGAATTTTGTCCAAAGGCACCTGATTCTTGCTTATGATGATATTTATTCTATTGAATATCTCAGACAGCCTTTGAAGGCTTGGTGGAAAAAGAATAATCCAAATATAGAGGAAATGTTAACAAGAGCTGAACAGGACTACAATGGTATCATGGAAAAATGTAATCAATTTGACAGAAAACTTTACCAGGAAGCTCTACTATCCGGGGGAGAAAAATATGCAAAAATGTGCGAGTTGGTATATAGGCAAGCGATGGCAGCTCATAAATTAGTTCAAGGCCCTGATGGATCTCCTTTATTCTTTAACAAAGAATGTTTTAGTAACGGATCTATTGGTACAGTTGATGTAACCTATCCTTCCTCTCCAATTCTGCTAATTTATAACCCTTTATTATTGGAAGGATTACTTGATCCAATATTTTATTATTGCGAAAGTGGTTTGTGGAAGAAACCCTTTGCTCCCCATGATATAGGCACCTATCCAATCGCAAATGGACAAACTTACGGTGAAGATATGCCAGTTGAAGAATGCGGAAATATGTTAATCCTTACCGCTGCATTAACAAAAGCAAAAGGAGATCTTGTTTTTGCTATGAAACATTGGAAGGAATTATCAAAATGGGCTAATTATTTAAAAAATAATGGATTTGATCCTGCAAATCAATTATGTACAGATGATTTTGCCGGGCATCTTGCGCATAATGCCAACCTTTCTATTAAAGCTATTTTAGGTATTGCTTGTTATGGATATTTGTCAAATCTGATTGGTTTAAAGGATTCTGCCAAAATTTACTTAAAGATTGCACGAGATTTAGCCCAAAAATGGATAAAAATAGATTGGGACGAGGATCATTATAGTTTAACTTTTGATAAAAAAGGAACGTGGAGTCAGAAATATAATTTAGTATGGGATAAATTGTTAGATTTAAATATTTTTCCAGATACCGTATTTGAAACAGAAATTAAATATTATTTAAATAGACAAAATAGGTATGGGATTCCATTGGATAGCAGAAAAAGTTATACAAAATCTGATTGGATTATGTGGACTGCCACACTTACTAATAATCAAAACGATTTTATGCAGTTGATTGATCCTGTTTATAAGTATATTACAGAAACACAATCACGCGTTCCGGTTAGCGACTGGCATGATACAATAACGGGTAAGCAAGTAGGATTCCAGGCTAGAAGTGTCGTTGGTGGATATTTTATGCAAATATTATATTATTTGTGGCATAATAAACCTATAAAATAGATGAAATCTCTTTTTTTTATAACATTAGTTTTCATAGGGTGTATGTTCGCTTGTTTATCAGAAAATACTTATGTTTCAGATGGTAATAATTATTTGAATAAGGAAGTGCATTTTCATAATCCTATACTCCCATCTGGTGCTGACCCATGGGTAATATATAATGATGGGCATTACTTTTATATGCAAACAATGGGAAATAAAATAGAACTATGGGAAACAATAGATCTTACGAGATTAAATGAAGGGAAACACAAAGTAATTTGGTATCCTCCAAATAGCACACTATATTCCAAAGATATCTGGGCTCCTGAAATTCATTATATTGATGGAAGGTGGTACGTGTATTTTGCTGCTGATGATGGAAATAATAATCTACATAGAATTTACGTACTGGAGAATATATCACCAGACCCTATGGAAGGTAAATGGCAACTTTTAGGGAAGGTGTCAGATTCAAGTGATAAGTGGGCCATAGATCCTACGGTGTTTGTATATAACCAGACAAAGTATCTTATATGGTCTGGATGGGAGGATGATAAAAATGGTGAACAAGATATCTATATTGCGAAAATGAAAAACCCATGGACTATTGAAGGAAAAAGAGTCAGAATCTCTTCTCCGGTTTATTCATGGGAGAGGCACGGCACATTAGCAGATAATAACCCACCATATGTATACGTAAATGAAGGGCCAGAAATATTAATGCATAAAGGGAAAATTTTTCTGGTTTATTCAGCAAGTGGCTGCTGGACAGATAATTATTGTCTCGGTATGCTTGAACTCGTGGATCCTGATCATATCCTTGATTCTGCTTCATGGAAAAAATATCCTTATCCTGTATTGACAACATCAATTTATCATCATGTATATGCACCTGGACATTGCTCTTTCTTCAAATCACCCGATCAAACGGAGGATTGGATCGTGTATCATGCCAATAGCCAACCTGGAGCGGGTTGTGGAAAGGCACGTTCACCCAGAATGCAACGTTTTTCTTGGTTTTCTGATGGGACACCCGATTTCGGAGAACCTGTAAGTACAGATTCACTTTTACCATTGCCTTCAGGAACAAAATAAAATTTATATTTTCGGGCATGCGAAACATCATTAGTTATCTTTAAACTATGAACAGCATCCATATGCAATCCACGGCTATAATATTTGCTTTTATCATTGCGCTTGGGATGTTTGCATTTCCATCGCATGCCCAGAATTCATCTGCTCTCCCCATTTACCGCGATACGCATTATTCCTTTCGGGAAAGGGCAGCCGATTTGGTTTCCCGCATGACGCTGGAAGAAGAAGTAAAACAATTGCACACCAATTTCGCCCCGGCTATTCCCCGGCTAGGTGTGCAACAATATTTCTATTGGAACGAGGCCCAGCATGGCGTGAATGCCTTGTTTGGCAATCTCCATCATGGCGGATCCGAGCGACAGCCTCCATACGGCTCACCACGAGCTACCAGCTTCCCGGTAAATTTTGCCACAGCCATGACTTGGGATCCCGAACTCATCTATCGCGAAGCCCAGGCTATTTCCGATGAAGCCCGGGGTTTTCTGGACAAATCGTTGTTTGATGTGGGGCAAAATAACCTCGGAGATTCGCGTGATAATTATGGGAGCCTGACCTTCTGGGCACCTACCATCAATATTGATCGTGACCCGCGCTGGGGCCGTACCGATGAAGCATTCGGGGAGGATCCCTTCCTGGCTTCCATGATGGCTGCGGCTTATGTGAATGGCATGCAGGGGCAGAAAATGGATGGTGAATCAGAAACGGGTTATCTGAAAGTCGCCGCCACAGCTAAACATTACGCACTGAACAACCTGGAAAATAATCGTACCGGTATCTCATCCAATGCAGATGATGAAACAATCCGCGATTACTACCTCGCTACTTTCCGCTATCTAATTGAAAAAGCACATGTGGCTGGCATCATGACGGCCTACAATGCCATCAATGGCACGCCCGCTGTGGCCAATACTTATACTATCAACGTGCTGGCCAAACGCACTTTCGGATTTGATGGATATACCACATCCGACTGTGGAGCAGTGGGTACTACCTACCAGAAATATCCATACGGTCATTTCTGGGCCCCGCCAGGATGGCGGATCCGGGAGGTGTATGAACCAGATGGCAAATCGAAGATCGTGTGGATTCGTACGCGTACACAAGACACTATTTCGGGTGCTGCAGGCGGACAGGCTTTTGCGCTGCGCGCCGGTACTTGCCTGAATTGTACAGGTGAAGAGTATACCGTACCCAATATTGAAGAAGCTATCCGTGCAGGCATCTTGAGCAAAGGTGTAATTGACCGGGCATTAACCGATGTGTTTACCATCCGCATGCGTACTGGTGAATTCGATCCGCCTGAACAAGTGCCCTATACACGCATCACGAAAGATGTGATTGAAAATCCAGCACATCAGCAGCTGGCAGAAGAAGTTGCGGAAAATACGCTGGTGCTCCTGAAAAATGATACCCTTGCACAATTGCATCGTCCTTTGCTGCCATTGGATGTACAACAGTTGCATCGGGTAGTCATTGTAGGTGACCTGGCCAATAAAGTGATCTTGGGCGGCTATTCTGGAAATCCCCGTTATCAAGTGAGTCCGGTGGAAGGCATTGCTCGTATTTTCAAACAAAAAAATCCCGATATCGAAGTGATATTTGATAGCACAGCCACATCCACCACTTCCCATCAACCAGCCTGGTTAAATGAAAAAACGCGAACGGATATCCGGCAGGCCGATCTGGTCATTGTGTATATCGGAACTGATGAAGCCGTATCACGGGAAGGTTTTGATCGGGCCAACCTGATGATTCCGGGCAATCAGAGCGACCTGATTCAGCAGGTGGTTCAGCTCGGAAATCCACATATGTTGCTGGTAATGCAGGCTACAGGCCCGATGGATATCAGCCTGGTGGAGCGCTATTTTCCTTCTATCGTGTTTAGTGGCTACAATGGTGAATTTCAGGGCACAGCCTTGGCACATGTGCTGGCCGGAGATCATAATCCGAGTGGCCATTTAAACTTTACCTGGTATGTAAATGATTTTCAACTACCCGATAAATCGAATTATTACCTGAATCCCAGAAATACCGATGGATTCGGCCGCACCTACATGTACTTTACCCAACAATATCCTTCTGGTTATCGATCAAGTTTTACCCAACCGCCACAATATCCTTTTGGTTATGGATTAAGTTACACACGTTTTGCCTATTCCCACTTTTCCGTTACCCCCTCTTCCATGACACCCGATGGCAGCATCACCATTCGTTTTGACGTCACCAACATTGGATCATTACCCGGATCCACGGTGGCACAATTGTACGTGAAACCGCCAAAAGTAGCAGGACGGGAAATGCCTTTCAAACAGCTGAAAGGTTTTCAGAAAACACGTGTGCTTCAGCCTGGCGAAACGCAGCATATCACACTTCATATTCACGGAATGCAATTGTCTTTTTGGGATGAACAAAAAATGCGACAGGTGGTATATCCGGGAGATTATCAAATACAACTGGGAGAAAATGCAAGGGATATTGCAGATTCTGCAATGGTGCATATTTCCGGAGATTTCACACGTCGTGTTGCGCACGTAACCATTCAGCCTGAAGCGTTGATTTATCATCCAGGAGATCAGGTAAATCTGAAAGCCAAAAACAAATGGCTGGCCGATGATACGGATCCGAATCGCGAACAACCGCATCCGGAAGCCGATCATATCTTGGAAGCCGTTTATAACGACGATACATTTGCAGATCTTTCAAAAGCAGGTTTTACGTTTTCCAGCAGCAATCCTTCGGTAGCCACAGTGGATAACAAGGGAGTAGTGAAATTTCTGCGACCAGGCGTGGTTACCATTACGGCCACACTGGATGGTGTATCAGGTTCTACTGTGTTTGTGGTGAAATAATTCAGGTGGGAAAATAGATCGAAGTGATTTCACATGGGTTTTGGAATGATCTTTAGGGAGTAATAGTGATAAGCTGCGATTCTTCGCAGCTTTTTTATTGAGATCGTAAATTCATGAATCATGAAAATATACACGCTTATTGCTTTTTTATGGTTAGGTATTCCTGCCTTTGCTCAATGGCATCCGGCGGGAGATCATCTGATGACTGATTTTGCAAAGCAGGTAAATCCGCAGCAACCCTGGCCGGAATATCCCCGTCCGCAGATGGTTCGCAATGATTGGTTGAATCTGAACGGATTATGGCAATATCATATGACTGATGTATTGAACAAAGATTTTCCGGATCGCTGGGATGGACAAATACTGGTACCTTTTGCCATTGAATCGGCGCTCTCTGGAGTGGGTAAAAATGTGCGTGCCGACCAGGCCTTGTGGTATGAGAAAAAATTTGTGATTCCTTCTTCCTGGAAAAACAAACATATCCTGTTGCATTTTGATGCGGTTGACTGGCGGGCTGAGGTTTATGTGAATCATCAACTGGTAGGCACCCATGAGGGCGGTTATGATGCTTTTTCTTTCGATATCACTTCCTACCTCAAACCGGATAGCAACGAACTGATGGTGCGTGTGTGGGATCCTACCGATGCCGGATATCAGCCACGCGGCAAGCAGGTGGAACATCCCGAGGGCATCTGGTATACAGCCGTTACCGGGATCTGGCAGACGGTGTGGCTAGAACCCGTGCCCGCAGCCCATATCGTGTCGTTGAAATATTTTCCGGACATAGACCGGCAAATTTGTGATGTAGAAACCCGATTATCCCACGCCACAGCCAATGATCATATCCGTGTGATTGTGTATGATCACGGAAAAGAGGTTACACGCGCGGAAGCTGTTGCAGGTGAAAATATCCGGCTGCGGATTCCTTCGCCACACCTGTGGTCGCCTGATGATCCCTTCCTGTATGATGTTACCGTTCAGCTTTGGCAAAACGGAAAACTAACCGATGAGGTACGCAGCTACATGGGTATGCGTAATATCAGCGTAGAACGCGATGCAATGGGCATTCCCCGCATTATGTTGAATCATCATTTTCTGTTTCAGCTGGGCTTTCTGGATCAGGGCTGGTGGCCTGATGGATTGTACACGCCTCCGTGTGATTCGGCCATCCAGTATGATTTGCAGCAAACCAAAGCATTTGGATACAACCTGTTGCGCAAGCATGTGAAAGTAGAGCCACAGCGCTGGTATTACTGGTGCGATAAACTGGGTATCCTGGTCTGGCAAGATATGCCCAGCGGCGATCTGCAGGAACAACGCCACAATGATCAGGGCGAAATTATCCGCACTGCCCAGTCGGCACTTGATTTTCGGGAAGAACTGAAAGCCATGATTGATCAGCATTTCAATCATCCCAGCATCATCATGTGGGTACCGTTCAATGAAGGATGGGGACAATTTCAAACCATTGCCGTTGATAATTGGGTTAAAAAATACGATCCTACAAGGCTGGTGGATGGAGCCAGCGGCTGGTATGACTTCACAGGTGCGGGCGATGTAGAGGATATGCACAAGTATCCCGGGCCTGGTATCCCGGAAGATAAGCATGATCACCGTGCTCGTGTGTTGGGCGAATACGGCGGGCTGGGATTGCCTTTGGAAGGGCATACCTGGCAACCCAAGCAAAACTGGGGTTATGTGTCATTTCCGGATACTGCTGCATTGAGAAAGGCATATATAGATCTGATCAATCAATTGCCAGGACTCATCCGCCAGGGTTTATGTGCAGCTGTCTATACCCAGCTGACCGATGTGGAAGTAGAAGTGAACGGATTTATGACCTATGACCGCAAAATCCTGAAGCTGATGAGTCCGGAAACCGTGGAGGCCAACCGCAGCGTGTATGAGGTGAGCATCCGCGAATAGGGATAATTTTATCAGCCTTGTTGTTTTTACCGGAATCCAATCATGATAGTTTGATCTGAACATGCTATCTTTGCCAGCGGTTCGGGAAGTAGCGCAGCCCGGTAGCGCACCACGTTCGGGACGTGGGGGTCGCTGGTTCGAATCCAGTCTTCCCGACTTAGCCGGGGTTTCCTCGGCTTTTTCTATTTCCAGGTACACCCATCCCATCATACTTAACGAAGTGTAAGGCTTGATTTGTAAGTTTCATCCTATTGAAAATTACGACTCAGCAATCGTCTGAATCCTGAACAATTGGGAAGGGTCTACCTGTCAGCAAATAGATTTTGCAATGCGAAAGATGAAGATGGTAAAAACAGATAACCCAATCTTAGGCAGATCGTGCAAATTGCAGCCTTCTCATTCGGAAAGCGTTAACTCACTGGCAGCATCCCGATCCACAAACCAATGCAATTCGTTATTGCTCAGGCGAATGATTTGTGCAGGATATGCATCAGGTTGATACGGGCCTTGCAATACTTTTTTCAGCATATCGGCCTTATCTTTTCCTGAAACCAGAAAAGTAGCGCAGGATGCACGGTTGACGATGACAGGAGTTAACGTGATGCGGTACATGGAAAGTTCATCCACAAATACAGCTTTCACCCATTTTTCTTTTTCATGAATCACTTCCGTATGCGGGAACAGCGAAAGGGTATGTCCGTTGGTGCCCATACCAAGCATTACCAGATCAAAGCTGAATCCCTGCTCATCAAAATAGCGATGAAGGATTTTTTCATAAGCCTGGGCAGCTTCTTCAGGCTTCATTTCAGTTGGAATGTAATGTACCTGACTTGATATTACCGGCACGTGCTGCAAAAGCAGGTCATAAGCCATTTTGCCGTTGTTGCGGGAATCATGAAAAGGCACCAGCCTTTCATCGCCCCAGAAAATATGCAGTTTTTCCCAGGGGATCTGATCTTTAAAGGGAGATTTGCTCAGCAGTTGAAACAGATGTTGAGGCGTGCTGCCACCGGATAAAGCCCAGGTATAGATTTGCTTTTCAGCGGGCAAGGAAGATTTTTTCTGCAGGGTATATCGGATATGTTCAATGAGCCAATAGGCATATTTCCGGCTCAGGTCGTTCAGGTCTTCAGCAATATGGATATGCATGTGTCATCATTTTTATGGGTTAACCTTCATGTTCCTGATGCAAGGGTGGAAGGGTAATCCAGTTATGTCCATCCCGGGCAATCAGCGCTTCCGCATCTTCAGGACCCCAGGTGCCGGGAGCATAGTTGGGAAAATCAACCGGTGGACGGTTCTGCCAGGCTTCCAGAATAGGCGTAATCACTCGCCAGGCAGCTTCAACCTGATCGGCACGCATGAACAAAGTAGCATCACCTTCCATAATATCGAGCAACAGGGTTTCATATGCCTCCGGTGAATGATCTTCATAAGCTTCTTCATAATTAAAAACCATATCCACCGGACTCAGTGTCATTTTCTGACCGGGTCGTTTTGCCTGAAAACGGATGCGGATATCCATATTGGGTTGTATGCTGATGGTAAGGCGGTTGGGACGCCAGGTTTCTGCTGCCTCGGGTGGAAAAGCATAATGCGGTGCCGGACGGAATTGCAAAACAATGATGGTGGTTTTTTCATGCAGATATTTTCCGGTACGCACATAAAACGGAACGCCCTGCCAGCGCCAGTTATCAACATAAAACTTGACAGCTGCAAATGTTTCAACCGGCGATTCGGGATTTACTCCTTTTTCCTGACGATAGCCCACAACTTTCTGTCCTTTCATCCACCCCGGCCCATACTGGCCGCGCACAGCATAATCCTGTACTTCTTCTTTCCGGATTTTGCGAATGGCATTCAGTACATCCACTTTTTTATTCCGGATTTCATTGGCATCAAATGATACGGGTGCTTCCATTGCAATCATGCAAAGCAATTGCAGAATATGATTCTGTACCATGTCGCGCAATGCACCGGCTTTTTCATAATAGCTGTTTCGCCCCTCCAGTCCAACACTTTCGGCAGCTGTGATCTGAATATGATCAATGTAATTCCGATTCCAGATAGGTTCAAACAACGCATTGGCAAAACGAAAAGCCAAAATGTTCTGTACGGTTTCCTTGCCTAAATAATGATCAATCCGGTAAATCTGGCTTTCATCAAACATGCTTTGCAAAAGCTGATTCAGTTCATGTGCACTTTGCAGATCATGTCCGAATGGTTTTTCCACTACAATCCGGCAACATTTCTGATCAGCACAGATATTCAATTGACCTAAATGTTTGGCAATATCGGGAACCAGCTGAGGTGCTACAGCCAGATAGAAAATCACATTGGGATGCGCGCCAAATAATTTTTCTTTATCCTGTACAATTTTTGAAATGCTCTGATAGGCCTGATCATCTTCCACATCCATTTTCAGATATTCAATATGTTCACTGAATTCATTCCAATGTTCGATATGATTTTTTCTTCTGGAAAATTTATGAATACCTTCCAACAGATGGGCTTTGTATTTTTCATTGCTGTATGCCGTACGCCCGATACCTACAATATGAAATTGTTCTGGCATCCAATCGTCCAGAAACAAATTATAAAGAGCAGGAATCAATTTTCTATAAGTCAGATCACCACTTCCTCCAAGAATAAAAAATATGGCCGGTTCAGGTTTTGAATGTGTGCTCATGGCAGATATGAATTTTTATGTAGTTATCTACTCCCAATCAGTATGAAAGATGCCTTCACGATCTACGCGTTTATAGGTATGTGCTCCAAAGAAATCGCGCTGTGCCTGAATGAGATTCGCAGGTAAACGTTCACTGCGATAGGCATCAAAATAACTCAATGCACTCACCAATCCCGGAAGGGTATAACCTCCCAGCAAAGCAATAGAGAGAATCTGCCGGGCATGATATTCCAGCTTCATCAACAGATCTGCAATTTGTGTATCCAGCAACAGATTGGGCAAATCGGGCTGCTGCTGATAAATGGAATAAAACTGATCGAGCAGTGCCGAGCGGATGATACATCCTCCGCGCCAGATGCGCACGACTTCCTGCAGGGGAATATCCATCTGCAATTCCTTCGAAGCTATGTACAACATAGCCAGTCCCTGTGCATAACATACTATTGTACCAAAATAAAGTGCATCATGCAGATGTTCTGCAACCAGTGAACTGTCTGATAACCGCCTGCGGGAAGGATTGTATATGTGAGCAGCCCGCTTGCGTTCATCAGCAAAGCCCGACAGATCACGCATAGCCACAGCTGTATCAATGACATTCACAGGTATATGCAAATCCATGGCCTCCTGAGAAGTCCATTTACCGGTACCTTTGGCTTCTGCATGATCATCAATCATATCAATCAGCCGATGATCGGAGTAAGGATCATTTTTTTCAAAAATTTTAGCTGTGATTTCCAGGAGAAAGGATTGCATGGGTCCTTCATTCCATTTCTGATATATTTCATGAATGGCATCGGGCGAGAGTTTCAGCGCATCGCGAAATATCCAGTAGGTTTCGCTGATCATTTGCATGATGGCATATTCAATGCCGTTGTGTACCATCTTTACAAAATGTCCGGCTGCTCCTTTTCCCAGATAAGCTACACAAGGTGAATCATTAACCTTTGCTGCAATGGCTTCCAGCAAAGGTTTCAATGCCTCATAGGCTTTTTCATCACCACCGGGCATAATGCTGGGTCCATATCTGGCACCTTTCTCTCCGCCTGATATGCCCACACCTATAAAATGAATCTGCCGCTCTGCACATTTTTGCATGCGGCGCAGGGTATCTTTGTAATAGGAATTTCCACCATCAATGATGATATCACCCGGAGAAAGCAAGGGAAGCAGTTCATCTGTAACTGCATCCACAGGTTTACCGGCAGGTACCAGCATCATAATCTTTCTGGGTGTTTGCAGCAAAGCAATCATCTCTTGCACCGTTGCTACACCTTTCACTTTCCCTGCAGCGGATGGATCATCATTCAACAATTGTATTTTCGAAGCATCCTGATCAAATCCCAGTACATGATAACCATGGTCAGCCAGGTTAAGCAACAAATTTCTTCCCATTGTACCGAGGCCAATCATACCAAAATCAAATCCGGAAACTGTCATAGCAGAATGATCTATTTGGATGAGCAAATTTTATCTTAGCAAATGTAAGTATTTTAAATCAAAGGGAGGAAGATGCTGAAGGAGAGTCAGGCAATTTTCAGGCTGAAATAAAATGTACTTCCGACTCCCAATTCGCTTTCTGCCCATATTTTTCCGCCTTGTGCTTCGATGAATTCCCGGCTGATGGCTAAACCAAGTCCGGTTCCTTCCTGTTGCAACTGCGGAACCCGAAAATAATGTTGAAAAATTTTCTCCAGATATTCTTTGGCAATGCCTGGTCCCTGATCGGTAATTCGCCAGATCAGTTCTTGTTTTTGCTGCTGTAAAGTGATTTCAATGCGGCTACCCTCACGGGAATAACGAATGGCATTGCTTATCAAGTTAATGAGTACCCAGGCTGTTTTCTCCCCATCGCAGATGATATCAGGCAGTTGATCGGGGAGTTGCAAATCAATATCAATATGCTTTTGGTCGGCTTGTAGCTTTACAGCCTGCAATGCATATTTCAGAATTTCAGAAGGAGAATGGCGCTGAAGCGTAACATCGATCTTACCCGATTCAAGTTGGGTAAACTTAAGTATTTCTGCAAGAATATTCAGCATGGATTGGCAATCATCCTGCATTCCCCTGACTAATGCCATTTGGTCTTCATTGAGAGGATGATCTCTGTCTTCTTGCACCAATTTCAAGCTTAATAACATGGAAGTTACCGGAGTTTTCAATTGATGTGAGATTGTAGCGATGAAATTTGTTTTAGCCAGATCAAGTTTTTTGTAAGCAGTAATATCTTTCAGAATAATAATTTCACCCATGTGAAGTTCGTCATCATCATCCGTAAATTTTCCTTTCACTTTAATTCTTTTAACTTCAAAGTAAGATTCTTTCTGATCAACGCAAATATTCAGGATTGAATTTTCGACGGAGTAAGAAGAAATATTGTGATTGAATATATCACGAAGAATATCATTTTCAGGAATAAGCTTTTCAAGTTTCGATCCAATAATTGATTTTTCAAGGTTTAGCACTCGAAGTGCTTCATCATTGGCAAAAACAATATACTGATTTTCATCTATTACCATCAGGGGATCCGGAAAATTCTGGATTAAAACTTCTATTCGCTTTTTTTCGGTTTTAATCTGTGCCAGATTCGAGTTTTCATACTCTTTGAGCCGGGATGCCATATGACGAATGTCTAACGCAAGTTTCCCGAACTCATCCTGGCGCTGCATGGATATATCCACATTGTAATCTTTGTTGGCTATCTTTCGAATAGCTTGTTGAAGTTGAATGAACGGCTTATTGATCATGTGGGTAAACCAAAATATAAATCCTATGCTAAGCATAAGCATGAGGAGAAAGATACTGATAAACCATATTTTTATTTGACGGGCTTCTTGCTGAGCAAAATGATATTTACGGGATATGGCCAGCTGGTTGATTTCATATACCCTGTTAATAGCCAGCCTGATCTGGCTATAGAAAGAAGACTGATTCGGGTTTGCAAGAATAAGATGAAACAAAGAATCTACCGTTTTTACTGCCTGACTTTCTCCCGGCTCAGTGAAATTATGTTTTTCTTTTTCCAATGCCTGCTGAAAAAATTGAATCTGATCGTCGGTAATAGGGTAATCATTTACACTCTGCAGCATCTGGTTGCAATAGTTGAGGGATTCATAATTATCCTGAATAATTCTATGGGTGTTTCGTATCATTTTCGAAACATCGTAAATGGCAATAATCCCCACCAAAAGAATCATAAACAACAGAAAGCCTAAGCCTAATAATAGTTTGGATTTTATGCTCATGGTTTCAAGACAAAATGATAATATCGATATCAGTTTCTGAAAGTTTGCTAAGCAATTGATTGAACACTGCAGTATTCAAGATGATATTAAACAAGGAGATATGTGGTTTTCCGATACAAATGGTTGTAATCTTATGTTCAATAGCGGCCTCTGCAATTGCTTTTGCAACGCTGTTGCTTTTTACTTTGATTACTTCTGCACCGAGCTCGGTTGCCAGCTTAAAATTATTGATCAAATGCCGTTGCAGGGAAAGTTTGATTTTTTCGTCGGTTTCTCTGGGTGTCTGCACATAGAGAATATACCATTTGCTGTTGTAATATGCAGCTATACGTGCTGTTTTACGAATAATGCGTTTGGCAGTTTCATAGTTGGTGCTGATGCATGCCATAAACCGTTCCGGTCTAAGCTGAAGATTGGGTGGAATGTTTTGCTCAATTCTTCTTTCTACCTGCGAGGCTACTTCTTTGAGTGCCAGTTCACGTAATTGCCATATTTTTTCATTCTGAAAAAAGTGTTCTAATGCATAAGGTATCTTTTGTGGATCATATATTTTCCCTTGTTTAAGCCTGTCCATCAATTCCTCTACAGCCAAATCGATATTGATTACTTCATCGGCGTCCTGAAGAATTTTATCAGGAATACGCTCTGTTACTTCAATGCCCGTAATTTCTTTCACATCATCGTGCAAACTTTCAATATGCTGAATATTCACAGCTGTAATCACATTGATGCCTGCGTCTAATATTTCCATTACATCCATCCATCTTTTTTCATGTTTGCTGCCCGGTGCATTGGTATGTGCGAGTTCATCCACAATAACCACTTCAGGGTGCAGGTTGATGATGGCCTGCAGATCCATTTCCTCAAGTTCTTTCCCTTTGTAATAAACTTTTCTGCGCGGGATCACAGGCAATCCTTCGAGCAGAGCTTCCGTTTCCGCACGACCGTGTGTTTCGATATAGCCGATTTTGACGTCAATTCCATTTTTCAACAGCACGTGAGCCTCCTGAAGCATGCGGTAAGTTTTACCTACACCAGCACACATGCCGATATATACCTTCAACTTGCCGCGTCGCTTATTGCGAATCAGCTCAATAAAGGTATTAATACTTGCATCTGGCTTAGCCATGGGGTTGCTAATTTATCTTGAATAGGTTCAAGGGGAAGCAGAAACTTTATCCAATACTAAGTTAAGCTGCAGGACGTTCACGTGAGCAGGCCCCAGCAAATGGAGCAGGGGAGGTTGGATATAGGCCTGCACAAGGGAATCCACAACCCGTTCGGGTATATGCCGGGCTTGTGCTACGCGTTTTACCTGTACAAATGCGGCTTCTGGAGAAATATCGGGATCCAAACCACTGCCACTGGCCGTAACCAGGTCAACCGGAATCTGACTCACAGAGATTTCGGGATTTCGGGTCTCAAAATATTTGATACGTTGACTTACCTGTTGAATCAGCAAAGGATTGGATGGGGCCAGATTGGTTCCTCCGCTTTGTGAAGCGTCGTAATCGATGGCCGAAGGCCGTCCCCAAAAATACCTATCGCTGGTAAATGGTTGTCCGATTTGCACATAGCCCACAATCTGTTGCTGAGCATCACGAACGACAACACCTAATCCACCACCAGGGGCAAATACAGCCAGCAGACGAACAATCAGCACATATCCGAAGCAGCATAACGTAATCATGCATGCGGTGATGATGAGAGATTTAAACAGATGATAACGCATAATTATACAACGTTTACAGAACCGAAATCAATAAGTCAATGCATTTTATACCTATAAAAGGTAAAATGAGTCCACCCACACCATAAATCAACAAGTTCCGCCGAAGCAAGGCAGTCGCTCCTACCGGTTGATAAGCTACTCCACGCATGGCTAGGGGGATGAGCAATGGAATGATGATGGCATTGAAAATCACGGCCGAAAGAATAGCTGATTGCGGGCTATGGAGGTGCATAATATTCAGTGCCTGAAATCCGGGTATCTGGCTCATGAACAATGCCGGTATAATGGCAAAATATTTGGCGACATCATTGGCAATGCTGAAGGTAGTAAGGGTGCCACGGGTAATCAGCAATTGTTTGCCAATTTCAACTACTTCAATAAGCTTGGTCGGATCATTATCCAGGTCAACCATATTACCTGCTTCTTTTGCTGCCTGCGTGCCACTGTTCATCGCCACTCCCACATCGGCCTGTGCCAGTGCAGGGGCATCATTTGTACCATCACCCATCATGGCCACCAGTTTGCCTTCCTGTTGTTCTTTCCGGATATATTGCATTTTATCTTCAGGCTTGGCTTCTGCTATATAATCATCCACACCTGCTTTTTCGGCAATGTATTTTGCCGTTAGTGGATTATCTCCAGTAACCATAACGGTTTTTACACCCATTTTCCTGAGTCGCTGAAATCGTTCCTGAATACCGGGTTTGATGATATCCTGTAATTCAATGATTCCCAGAGCCTGTCCGTTTTCACTCACCACAAGAGGGGTACCGCCATTTTTTGAAATAGATTCCACAATAGCATAAGCCTCTTGAGTAAGCGGATGGCCAGCCTGGGCGCACAGATGACCAACTGCGTCAACAGAACCTTTGCGGATCTTTCGGTTGGGTAAATCTATGCCAGATGTGCGTGTTTCGGCTGTAAAAGGGATAATTGTGGCATCCGGAAACTTTGTCCTATCCGGATATTGCTGCGCCAATTCAAGGATTGACCTGCCTTCCGGCGTGTCATCGGCCATGGAACTAAGTACAGCACAATCAATAAGGTGTTGAATATCAACGCCCTGAAGAGGATGAAAACGCGTGGCTTTGCGGTTGCCTATCGTAATGGTTCCCGTTTTATCCAGCAACAAGGTATCCACATCACCAGCGGTTTCTACCGCTTTTCCGCTTTTGGCAATAATATTGGCCTGCAAGGCACGATTCATGCCCGCTATGCCAATTGCACTTAAAAGTCCGCCAATCGTAGTAGGTATGAGGCATACAAATAAAGAAATGTATGCGGCGAGTGAAATCTGTGTATGTGCATAAGCAGCAAAGAATGAAAGAGTAACACATACTACGATAAAAACAAGCGTCAATGAAGCCAGCAAAATTGTCAAGGCAACTTCATTGGGTGTCTTCTGCCGGGAGGCTCCTTCAACCAGAGAAATCATTTTATCGAGAAAACTTTCTCCGCGGTTGACGGTTACCTTGACTTTAATCCGGTCTGACAAGACTTTTGTTCCGCCTGTTACACCACTGCGATCGCCACCCGCCTCACGAATCACAGGAGCAGATTCACCCGTGATAGCCGATTCATCAATCGAAGCAATACCTTCAATGATTTCACCATCTGATGGAATAATATCACCAGCTTCACAGAAAAAAATATCGCCTTTTCTTAGCTGAGAAGCAGGTATCATTTCAGCTTCTGCAGGATCAGCATCTTCATGTGGCAAACGTTTGGCTATGGTATCTTCCCGTGTTTTGCGAAGAGATTCAGCTTGAGCTTTGCCACGCGCTTCTGCCAAACCTTCAGCAAAGTTGGCAAACAATAATGTAAACAGTAAAATAATCGTTATCACGGCATTGTAGGCTATCGGTTCACCCGGAATGAAGTGGAGAGCAGCTAGCAACGTTACCACCAACATAACTACTGTGCCCACTTCCACGGTAAACATAACCGGATTGCGCACCATGAGTCGTGGGTGAAGTTTGACAAATGACTGCAGGAAAGCTTCACGCATAAGCCTGCGATCAAATAAAGCCGGAGCTTTTATTTTTCTGGTCATAAGACTTTCATCATTTTATTTTCGTACTGTTTAATGGATAAGAAAAAATTCTGCAATGGGTCCCACTGATAATGCAGGGAAAAAGCTCAATGCTGCAATAATCACAATCACAGCAAAAACTACCACTCCGAATGTATAGCTATCTACACGCAGGCTGCCGGCCGATTGTGGAATGTATTGCTTGCGTCCCAGCAGTCCGGCTATAGCTACACCACCTATGATAGATGGATAACGACCTAAAATCAATACGATACCTGTACTGATGTTCCACCATGAATTATTGGCTGATAGTTCGGCAAATGCACTGCCATTGTTGGCTGCTGCGCTTGTATATTCATATAACATAGCCGTAAAACCGTGTGGACCTGCATTCATGATCCAGGAATGAGCTTCAGGGTCATGCAGGTAAAGATAAGTTGCCCATGCTGTAGCAATCAAAATCAGAAAAGGATGTAGCAATACCAGAAGCGCTGCAATCTTCATTTCACGTGCTTCTATTTTCTTTCCCAGAAATTCAGGTGTACGACCCACCATCATGCCTGCAATGAAAGCAGACAAAATGAGATAAATGAAAAAATTAATAAACCCTGCACCTACACCACCATAAAAAGCATTTACCATCATTCCAAATAACATATTCATGCCAGAAAGAGGCATATAACTCCCTAACATGGCATTTGCTGATCCAGTGGAAATAACTGTGGTAATTACACTCCAGTAACCAGAGGCAGCAGCGCCCAGTCGTACTTCTTTCCCTTCCATGTTTCCTAACCGATGATCAATACCCAAAGTCCTGATTGCAGGATTACCCTGTATTTCCATCCACACATTTGGAACTACCAGCAGCAAAAAACCCATTGTCATGACACCGAATATAATCCATGCGAATTTTCGGTTGCGAATGAAATATCCGAAAGTAAAAACCAAGCCTATGGGAATCACAGCTTGTGCTATCATTTCCAGCATGTTGGTGAGATAATCCGGATTTTCAAAAGGATGAGCACTGTTTGCATTGAAAAAACCACCTCCATTGGTTCCCAGATGCTTGATAGGCACAAATGCAGCCACAGGCCCCTCCGCAATGGTCTGTTTGTGATGTTCCAATGTGATGATATGCTGATTGGATGAAAAATTCATCGGCATGCCTCTCCAGATAAATACTACAGATAATAACAATGATAAAGGCAAAAGAATGCGAGTGATACTCCTCACAAAATACACATTGAAATTACCTATGCTACTTAACGATCTTTCACGAAATGCCCTGAAAATATGTATACACGCAGCCATACCCGTAGCAGCGGAAACAAAATGCAAAAATATCAGCCATATTTGCCCCAGGTAGGAAATCTGGGTTTCCGGTATATAGGTCTGTAAATTACAATTGACTATAAATGAGATTGCAGTATTAAAAGCCAGGTCGGGTGACATAGAAGGAATATGATTCGGATTCAGCGGAAGCCATTTCATATTTGTCAGCAACAGCATACTAAGTATAAACCAGATGAGGTTCATGCTCAGCATCATTTTCATGTTCTCTTTCCAGTCAAATTCTTCCTTTGTACGGATGCGACATAACCGGAAAATCAATCTCTCCACAGGCACAAATAAAGCATCACTCCAATGTCGTTCCCCTGAATAAACTTTATACATGTACCTACCAAGTAATATACCTATAAAAACCGTAAGAACATAAGTAACTACAATGCCTGCAAGATTGCTGAATAACATAGTTTTCATTTATTGACAATTTATTTAATTAAAACCTTTGTGTCAAAACTTATCCGGTTTTAACAATACATAAACCAGATACACAAATACGAGGAAAGCAATAATTATGATTATCATAGCGCAGAATTAAAATTCATTTATCCAATCAATCATCAGATCAAATAACCAGAAAAACAATATACCAATAACAAGAAGCAAGATGATCATAAATGGAGTTTTAATTTTTTAAGCTTGCTTCTGGATTTTGCAACCAGGATGCCATAGCGGAATATAACTAATAGATGCCTGTAAATAAGCAACTTAGAAATAACAGGATATTATATGTTTGCTGCAACTCTTTCAAAATGCTATGCATCCTTAGCAATTTGAAAGGCTAATCGGCATCAATGTGGTATTGTTCTATTTTTCGGTATAAAGTAGTGAGAGCAATATTAAGTAAACGGGCAGCCTCCGTTTTGTTGCCTTTTGTATAGTTTAATACCTTCTGAATATGAATTTTTTCAGCACTTGCCAGATCAAAGGCCGACAGAGGGCTGGCGGTTAGGGGCTGATCAATGGGAATAGTCATATCTGGTGGTAAATCATCTTTGCTTAAAACATGATCATCATCAATAATAATGCTGCGTTCTACAATATTTTTTAATTCCCGGATATTACCTTTCCAGCTATATCTTTGCAAGCTTTCCAAAAATGACTGGTCAACCTGTTCAATGTTTTTATTTAGTTTTTTGGAAAAATAAGCGATAAAATGTTCGGCAAGCGGAATAATATCTTCCTTACGTTCACGAAGGGGTGGCAAATAAATCTGAAATGTGGAAATGCGATAGTAAAGATCTTCCCTGAACCTGCCTTTGCTGATTTCTTCCTGCAGGTTGCGGTTCGTTGCTGTAATGAGCCTCACATTCACTTTGGACATCCGATGATCGCCCAGGCGCACGTATTCCCCGTATTCCAATACGCGCAGTAGCTTGGCCTGCATTTCCAGAGGAAGCTCTCCGATTTCATCCAAAAACAAGGTGCCTTGATCCGCCTCTTCAATCAGTCCTTTTTTGGCTTTGGCAGCTCCTGTAAATGCTCCGGCTGCATGTCCAAAAAGTTCGCTTTCCATCAGTTCTTTAGGTATGGCTGCACAGTTGAGGGCAATAAAACTCCTGCCTGAACGCATGCTGGCCTGATGAATAGCCCTGGCAAAAACTTCCTTTCCTGTACCGGTTTCACCGTGGAGCAATACGGCTGTATCTGTGGGAGCTACTTTCCGGGCATAGGCTATACATTGTTGTATAGCAGGGGAATGCGCGATGATGTCATCAAAACTGTTTTGTACGCCCATCTGGGCTTCGAGACGCGAAAGTTTCCGGGATAGGGAAATTTTTTCAAATGCCCGATGAATTAACGGGATAATTTTATCATTATCATCTCCTTTCAGCAAATAATCAAATGCACCGTTTTTCATTGCCTGAATACCATCCTGAATATTTCCATAGGCTGTGAGCAGGATTACTTCAGTAAAAGGAGATTTTTCCCTGATCTTCCGGCATAGCTCAATACCCGATATATCTGGCAGTTTCACATCGCAAAGCACCACTTCAGCAGGATCTTTATCTATTTCTTTCATAGCCTGCTGACCGGTAAAAGCCTGCTGGACATCAAATCCTTCTCGACTAAGCAAACGCGTAAGCAGGTCATTGATCTTTCGCTCATCATCCACAATCAGGATATTTCGCATGCCATTTTTTATACAAAATTATGGGCCATCGGAATCTTTGCAAATGCAGTTTATACTAAAAGCGGGAGAAAAATTTCGGCAATCATGCAGCGCACACTTCCACCGCCGGTTTGTTCAATAACCGGTATTTGCGGAATTACCAGACTGCCTTGTGATTCCAGCATCTTGCGTTGGGAAGGTTGGAGCGATTGATAGGCACTGGCACTGATCACGATAACCGGATCCTGTGTTTGACTGATCAAATAAAGTACATTTCCGGCATAGGCATGCATTTGTGCAAAACTGATTTCAATGAGTTGGGAATGATGTGCAAGCAATGTGTCAACCACCTGCTTTTTTTCCTTTTGATCCGGAATAGCTTCTGTGCAAATCACAGAAAAGTTTTTTCCAATAGCCATCATCACATTGGTGTGATAAATAGGATGATTTCGTTCATCCACAGCATGAAAAGCTATAACCTGATATTGGAATACATCGGCCATGAGCTTCAGCAAATCAGCATGCGTACGGTCTGATAAACAGGCATAGATGAGTTTGTTCGCCCGATCTAAAACCATACTACCCGTACCTTCCAGAAATTTACCTTCATCCTCATAAGCACTCAGATCCAGCAATTTCGTTACCTGGTAGCCTTTTTGCTGCAATTGATCCACAATATCTTTTCGTTTTTCCAATCGGCGGTTGGGTGCCATCATGGGATAAATCACCACTTCACCTTGTTCATGAAAACTAATCCAGTTGTTGGGAAATACCGCATCGGGCTTGCAGGGTTCCGGTGTATCCTGTATCACTTCCACCACAATGCCGGCCTGTTGCAACAATTCCACCATGCGATCAAATTCCTGCAAAGCATGTTTTTGTATTTCTGGATCAGCCATGGCCGGCTTTTTCTGAAATACATTGCTGCCAGAAGTCTGCACATTATACCCAAAACAAGCCGGCCTGATCATAAGAATACGAGAAGCAAATGCTGTCATATACAAACACTTCTGATAAACAAAAGGCATTCAACTTCATATGCTTTCACGTAACAAGGGCATACTCATGCAATGAGGCCCGCCGCGCGCCCGCGAAAGCTCTGCCGATGGTATCAAAATCAGGGTATCCTGCAATTCATCCGGTTGCAATGTTTGTTGTTCAAAAGCTTCAATGAGTTGCTCTGCACAAATCACCTGAAAACCTGCCTGCTGAAAAGCCTCAGCAGTGCGTGTATTCCGGTCGTATCCCAGTACTACGCCTTCACGGATAGCAAGCACATTGCAGGAATCCGTCCATTGTTCGCGATCGCCATAAGGAAATTCATTGTTTCCGGAATAAATAAAGCGGGTAGGGGAGGAACACCGCAAATCATTCTGGCTGATATCATCCAGCAAATCTTCCAGATAATCAAAACGAACCGGTTTATCTTCCCGGCCACGGGTAAACTGCAGGATAACCAGCTGATCGCTGACATGGGTATCCAGTAAACTTTCAAGAATTTCTTTTTTTTCCAGTTCTTCACCTTCACGTGATAACGATCCCAGCAATACCCAGGTATCTTTTTTAACCTGCGTGAAAATGGTATCAATGTGCATGAACTGGCGTTTGGGTGGAATTTTGATCACTGTTGCCTTGGATACCAGATTTTTTTCAAATAATAACCGCGTGAGCTGATTGGCAGCATACATAGTGGTACGTTCACTGCAACCAATCAACACATGATCAGGGCTTACCATCATGATATCGCCTCCTTCAAGCGTAACTCTTTTGTAATCTTTTTCACCGTCAGGCAATAAAAAATGATACTCACTGTTGGGAAGTTCAATGATGCGGTTGTGATATTGCTCAAAATAAGGATGATGGTAAAACAAATATTTTGCGATCAATGCTTCACGCACACGGGGAAGCTTGGCTGGTTTGTTGAGAATGATGTGATCTTTGATCACTACACCCAGGTCGCGTGTAAAAATCAAATTAGGCAATGGTGCAAATATCATCTGATGATTATCGGGCAAGGTGCCATTCAGCAAAGTTTTGGCAAGCTCTACAGATGGCAAGCGCATCAATTGTTGTTCAATCTGATAGGTACATCCTTCAATGGCACAAACGGAAGCAATCAATGTAGGACGTATTTCTTCATCATCCAGGATATCAATAAGCAAAGATTCAAATTCAATTACCTTATCGGAATGATGAAATTCCGGATGACCGGGTTTGTAGAAATTACGTTGCTGCGCCGGATTATCAATTTCTCTGACTCGCCCTTTTATTTTTTTTGTATCCAGAAAATAAAGCAATATCTTCACAAAGTAATCATATTCATTCCTGCGCATCTGATCCAGATGCACAATATCTTCAAACAACCAGTCCTGCGCTTTTGATGGCACTACTTTGCCAAGCCCGCTATCGGGACTATGTATCAGCAATCGTTTTAATGTACTTACTTCAGAATTAACAAACACTTTCTTATCCCGCATAATTAGCCATTTACGCAAATATAACAGAACTTTAGCCAAGAACTTATCCATCATCATGCAGAAAAATGCATATAAGGCTTTTTATCCAAAGTTTTTGCAATGAATGTAAGGCTTTATTAAACATTTATCTTTATGAAAACGTTGATCCATAAATGGTTTCTAATTTTAAACAGCTTTCTATTCAGGCGCTGATTTCTCATTAAGTTTGCTTAAAAAATCTGACAATGGATTTTGTTTTATCAGAAGAACATCAGATGATTCGGAAGGCAGCAAAGGATTTTGCTGAACAGGAGCTGCTGCCAGGTGTGATTGATCGGGATGAACATCAGTATTTTCCTGAAGAACTGATCCGCAAAATGGCCGATCTTGGTTTTATGGGCATGATGGTGCGTACCGAATACGGCGGTGCCGGGCTTGATACCTTATCCTATGTATTGGCTATGGAAGAGATTTCAAAGATAGATGCCTCTGCCGCTGTGTGTATGAGTGTCAATAACTCACTGGTTTGCTGGGGTATTCAGGAATACGGTACGGAAGAACAAAAACAACGGTATTTAACTCCGCTGGCAAAGGGAGAATGTTTGGGTGCTTTTTTGCTGAGTGAACCTGAGGCTGGTTCAGATGCTACGGCTCAACATACCACGGCTCAGGATTGCGGGGATCATTACCTGCTTAACGGTGTAAAAAACTGGATTACCAATGCCGGCATTGCCAAAGTGTTCCTGGTCATGGCACAAACCCATCCCGAACGTGGCAGCCACGGCATCAATGCATTTATTGTGGAGAGCGACTGGCCGGGTGTGAAATTGGGTGCAAAGGAAAACAAAATGGGTATCCGGGGCAGCGATACCCGTTCGGTAACCTTTCAGGATGTGAAAGTGCCTAAGCAAAACCGCATTGGAGAAGATGGCTTTGGGTTTAAGTTTGCGATGAAAACCCTGGAAGGCGGGCGTATCGGCATCGCCGCACAGGCACTGGGTATTGCAGCCGGAGCTTATGAACGGGCATTGCGTTATGCTACGGAAAGAAAAGCGTTTGGCGTGCCTATTGCTCAGCACCAGGCTATTCAGTTCAAGCTGGCCGACATGGCCACCCGCATAGAAGCAGCCCGCATGCTGGTGTGGAAGGCTGCCTGGGAAAAAGACCAAAACCGGCCATTTGGCCTGTATAGCTCTATGGCCAAATTATACGCCTCTGAAGTGGCCATGTGGGTAACCATCGAAGCCGTGCAGATTCATGGCGGCTACGGCTACGTGAAGGAATATCACGTGGAACGGATGATGCGCGATGCCAAAATTACCCAGATTTACGAAGGTACTTCCGAAATCCAGCGACTGGTCATCAGCCGGCATATCCTCCAGCAGCACGGCTAAACCTTATCTTTGCGGCATGACCTCTGTTGATTTCTCGGCCTACCAGCAGCTGTTGCAGGAATTGCAACCCCGTAACGTGAAGCTGATTGCTGTTTCCAAGACTTTTCCACCGGAAGCCATTCTGGCATTGTATGAAAAAGGACATCGTGATTTTGGCGAAAACTACGTACAGGAGCTGGTATCCAAACAAAAAGTATTGCCTCCGGACATCCGCTGGCATTTCATCGGCCATCTGCAAACCAATAAGGTAAAGCATATAGCTCCTTTTATCCACTGCATTCAATCGGTTGACAGCATCAGAGTGCTGCAGGAAATTGACCGCCAGGCCGAAAAATACCAACGCATCATCCCGGTGATGCTGCAGGTTCATATTGCCAAAGAAACAACCAAATTCGGGCTGGATGAAGCTTCCCTGCATGAGCTGCTAAAACAACACCAGGCCTGGCCGCATGCCCGGATCATCGGACTGATGGGTATGGCAACTTTCACCGACAACACTCAAGTGATCCAAAGTGAATTCCATTACTTGAAACTATTGTTTGATCAACTCAAACAGACGTATTTTTCCGATAATCCAAACTTCAGCGAGCTATCCATGGGCATGAGTCACGATTATCGGATTGCGGTGCAAGAGGGCAGCACCATGGTGCGCATCGGCAGCCTGATATTTGGTGAAAGAAAAAAATACTAATTTTCGAATTTTGTTGCAACAAATAAATATTTATCTTATCTTTGCATCCATATTCAGGTAGATATGACCCGAATTGAAGAAGCTATCAAACAATCGAAGTTTCAAGACGTATACCAGAAAGCGCTGGTAAACCTTATCTATACGGCCAATTGCCTGCGCGACGAGCAGGTGAGGAGGCTGAAATCTTTTGATTTATTGCCCCAGCATTTCAATGTGATGCGCATTCTCAGGGGGCGTCATCCTAACCCTGTCTGTCCCGGCGAAATCAAGGAAGTAATGCTGGACAAAGCCAACGATCTCACACGCCTGCTCGACAAGCTCGAGCGGAAAGGTTTAATCCAACGCAATCTTTGTCAAACCAATCGCAGAAAAATGGATGTAACCCTCACCCAAGCAGGCATTGAACTCCTGGAAAAATTGAATCACATTATGGAAGAAACTTACAAGACACTAAAAGAACGGCTATCAGAGCGGGAGGCCGCTTCTCTGAGTCATTTGCTGGATAAAATGAGGGGATAAAATTTTTTTATCTATTTAATTGTTACGACAAAACTTGTAATTCCAAAAATCAAAAAATATATGACTATGGCACAACAGCAAAAATGGGTAGCAGACCTTGCGCACAGCGAAGTAAGTTTTCGTGTAAAACATCTCATGGTAAGCCATGTAACGGGTTATTTCCGGAAATTCCACGTAGAAGCCCACGCTTCAGCAGAAGATTTTCAGGATGCCCGTATCTTGTTTACCGCACAGGTTGATTCCATTGAAACGGGAAATGCTGACAGGGATGCACATCTGAAGGGTCCTGATTTCTTTGATGCAGCCAAGTATCCGGAAATCAGGTTTGTATCCACTGCTTTTCGCAAGCTGAACGATGAGGGCGACTATGAGCTGCACGGAGAGCTCACCATGAAGGGCATCACCCGTCCGGTCAGTTTCCAGGTACATTATGAAGGTAGCGTTAAAGACCCTTGGGGCAATCAGAAGGCCGGATTCAGCGTACAGGGCAGGATCAACCGAAAGGAATGGGGATTGAACTGGAACGCAGCCCTCGAAACTGGCGGCGTGGTGGTGAGTGAAGATGTCCGCGTGGCCGCTGAATTGCAAATGCTGCAGCAGGTCCCGGCAGAATCCCTAGCCTGAAATGCATGGAGGTTCACGCATACCGCCCGCCTGAAATGGCGGGCTTTTTGTTGCATACATGATGTAGGTTCCCTGAAATCATAGTATCTTGCCTGTGTGAAAGCAACAGAAAGCAATAATCTTTTGTTAATTTCCATAGCTTGATCTGCTGCGATGCACATTCTGTTAATTTTGTTGAAGTCGAATGAGTAAAAAAATGAAAATACGTATTCTGATTGCAGGTGCTATCCTGCTGGGCGGAGCCACCGTTGTGCTGGCATTTAATGCTTTTCACAAAAAAACAAATCCACCCGATCGGGAAAAGCTTATTGTAAGCATGGTGGGATTGATTCTGAAAAGAGCTCATTATCATCCCAAACCCATTGATGATGCTTTTTCCAAAGAAGTATTTTACAAATACTTGAACCAGCTCGATCCCCAGAAGAATATTTTCTTGCAATCCGATTTAAACGAATTGAAAACATTTGAATATCGGATTGATGATGAAATCAATACCAATGAACCGCTGGACTTTTTCAAGTTGGCCAACGCTATTTTTGACAAGCGCATAGCAGAGGTGGCGCAATATTATCCTGAAATTCTGTCGCATCCGTTTGATTTTCACAAACAGGATTCTATTGTGCTGGACAGTGAGCATCAGAACTATCCAGCCAATGAACAAGAGAGGAAAGAAGCCTGGTATAAATTTTTGAAATACAAAACTCTCGATCGCCTCGTGGAGTTGCAATCCATTGAAGAAAAAAACAAAAAAGACTCTGCTGGTTACGTACCTAAGCCTGAAAGCGTGCTGGAGGCACAGGCTAGAGAAGATGTAAAAAAGAACATGGATCTCTTTTTTGAAAGAATCAAGAAAACATATACCGAAGATGAACGTTTTTCGTGGTTTGTGAATGCTATCACTACGACGATGGATCCGCATACGGAATATATGCCACCGCAGGATCAACGATATTTCAATGAACAAATGTCTGGCACTTTTTATGGCATTGGTGCCGTGTTGCAGCAGGAAGACGGCAAAATAAAAATAGCCAGCATCGTTACTGGAGGCCCTGCTTGGAAACAGGGTGAACTGAAAGCCGGCGATATTATCCTGAAAGTAGCACAAGGCGACAGCACAGCCGTAGATCTTGCAGGCTATAGCGTGGAAGATGCAGTGAAACTTATCCGAGGCGATAAAAACACCATCGTGAAGCTTACCGTCAGGCATCCGGATGGCACCATCAAAACCATTGCCATTCAGCGGGGCGAAGTGCGCATTGATGCCACTTTTGCAAAATCCTATCTGATTGACTGGGATGGCCATCGCTGGGGCATTATCAATTTACCGGAATTCTATGCACCTTTCAATAATGGCATGGGTGGTGAAAGCTGGAAGGACATGCAGAAAGAAGTGAATAAACTGAAAGCTGAACATGTGGATGGTATTATCATTGATTTGCGATTCAACGGCGGGGGTTCTCTTTCCGATGCCATCAATATCGCCGGATTGTTTGTGCCAGCCGGGCCTGTGGTGCAAGTACGTTCAGGTGATGGCAATATTCAGGTGCTGAAAAGTCATAACAACCAGGTGGATTACAGCGGCCCTCTGGCCGTAATGGTAAATGAATACAGTGCCTCTGCATCCGAAATTTTTGCAGCAGCCATGCAAGATTACAAGCGGGCCGTCATCGTGGGCAGTCCTTCTACCTATGGCAAAGGCACTGTGCAACGCATGATTGACCTGGATGATTTTTATGCCGGCAATGAGTCTGACCTTGGCGGTCCACTGGGTTCGTTGAAAATTACCATTCAGAAGTTTTACCGGATCAATGGAGGTTCTACCCAATTAAAAGGTGTTAGCTCTGATATCGTGTTGCCCGATAACTATTTCAGTGTAGGTGAACGAACGGATTCTGATGCCATGAAATGGGATCAGATTGCTCCTGCCAGCTACACCACATGGTCACAGCCCGTGGATGTTCCCTTCCTGAAAGCTTTGAGTGAAAAACGGCTCGATACCAGTCGTATTTTCCATTTAATCAATGAAAACATTGCCTATCTGAAAAAAATGGATAAAGTAAAAACCTATCCGTTGAATATTGATGCCTACAAAGCCTGGCAGCAACAAAATCAACAAGCGATTAAACGGATGGATGAAGTAAATAAAATGGTTCCATCCATTGATATTCATTATCTGCCGGTTGATGAATCGTATATCAATGCAGATAGCACAAGAAAAATGATTTATCGTGATCTGATGCGTTCCTACGTACATGATCCCTATCTCATGGAAACCCTGCACGTGATGAACGATATGCTGCATGAACCGACATTGAAACAGGCTCCTAAACTTACCAAAAGCAATTAGCCTCAAACTTGTGTTGCTATGAATGCTGCAGGTAAAACAAATCTTCATCACACAAATGCTGTGAATAAACCCGTTACCTTGCTGGCTATTGAGTCGTCATGCGATGAAACCAGTGCGGCTGTGATCCGCGACGGGCAAGTGCTTTCCAACCTCATTGCCAATCAGAAAGTACACGAGCAATATGGCGGCGTAGTGCCAGAACTGGCTTCCCGGGCTCACATGCAAAACATCATACCGGTTGTAGATCAGGCTTTGCAACAGGCAGGCGTGCAGAAAAATGAGCTGCAGGCCATCGCTTTTACCCAAAGCCCAGGATTGATTGGCTCTCTGCTGGTGGGGGCATCCTTTGCTAAGGCACTGGCCGTGGCGCTGAACATTCCGCTGATTGCTGTGCATCACATGCAAGCCCATGTACTGGCCAACTGCATTGATGATCCGCGTCCGTCTTTTCCCTTCCTTTGCCTGACAGTTTCGGGCGGTCACACGCAGATCGTATTATGTAAAGATTATCTGGATATGGAAATTATTGGCCAGACCATCGATGATGCCGCCGGCGAAGCGTTCGATAAAACAGCCAAATTGCTGGGACTGCCTTATCCGGGAGGCCCGCTTATTGACCGCTATGCCCAGCAAGGCAATCCTCATCGTTTTCACTTTCCCCGCCCCCAGGTGGAAGGGTATGATTATAGCTTCAGCGGATTGAAAACGGCTATTCTGTATTTTTTGAGAGAACAAACCGAAAAGGATCCTTCATTCATTGAAAACAACCTGGCTGATATCTGCGCCTCCGTGCAGCAAACAATTATTGACATTCTGATGCAAAAACTCATCAAAGCAGCTGAAGATACGGGCATTCGTGAAGTTTGCATTGCCGGGGGTGTAAGCGCCAACAAAGGCTTGCGCAAGGCTTTGCAGGATGAAGCTGATCGCCGGGGCTGGCACGCCTATACACCCGCTTTTCAATACTGCACGGATAATGCGGGCATGATTGGCTACATGGCTTATCATCAGTACCTGGCTGGGCAGTTTGCCGGGCTGGATATCGTACCCAGTGCAAGAGGAAACTGGAAAAGAGCCGAAGCCTGAATTTCATTCAGAGATTTTCCATAGCTTTGCGCCGGCACAAATCACAGATAAGTTCTTTATAGGAAGCCCTGGTGGCGGAATTGGTAGACGCGCTGGACTCAAAATCCAGTGGTAGCAATACCGTATCGGTTCGAGTCCGATCCGGGGCACAGCTTCCCAGCTTAAACAATTTCCTTGCTGAAACAATCTGCATCCTAATGATGCAAGGTGTCTATATACACACCAAAATGGATCCGATGAACCCCTCCACTGCAGCCCTTCGAACAGTTTTTCATACAATTGTTGATTACATTTTTTCCATAGAGTAGAGCTGAATCTGCTGCCGTGGGTTTGTGGGGTGTGCAATGACTCGGGCAGTTACCTCCATGACAGTTATTGACTTGCTGATATTGAGTTTCCGCACAATGTGGGTTGGACGCACCCAATGCAAAAGCAGCAGAATAACCGCCAATAAAATGCCCTTTTTCATCCGTTTGTAAGGCTTGTATCTTCAATGCCATAGGGTTAGATTTTATTACGAAAAATACAATTTTTTACAAATTCGTACCAGCCCGATCCGGGGCACAGCTTCCTAGCTTGCACAATTTCCTTGCTGAAACAATCTGTATTCTAATGATGCAAGGTGTCTGTGTGCGCACCAAAATGGATCCCTCCACTGCAGCCTTTCGCACAGTTTTTCATGCAGTTTATATTTTTCATTTGCCTGGCTGAATCAACCCAGTTTGTAATACGGGGTGTGCAATGACCCGGACAGTTAGCACCGCAGTTAACGTTCAGCTGATGTGGGGTATCCGCACAATGTGGGTTGGACGCAGCCAATGCAAAAGCAGCAGAAAAACCGCCAATAAAATTCCCTTTTTCATCCGTTTGTAAGGCCTGTATTTTCAATGCCATAGGGTTAGGTTTTATTACGAAAAATACAATTTTTTACAAATTCGTACCAGCCCGACGCTTGATTTCTTCTATAGCTCTGGTATTCACGTTTCCGCTTGAAATTTTCTGGTTACCAAAATTCCAGCTGATCCGGATTTGAAATTGAGGCATTAAAAAATATTGTTGCAAACGGTAATCAATTTGCGGATCCTGAAAAATGTAGCGTCGAGTCTGAAAACTACTGGTATTGGCCAAATCATTCGCCTGCAACAGCAAGGTCCAGTTTTTGATTTTTTTAATCAGGCTCACGTTCAGAAGAAATATTGCATGCAAGTCTTTGTAAAAGCTATTATCTCCTGAGCTGGGAGTTGTAAAATAGGGATATATCTGTGCAAACCACATTTTTTTCCGGGAAAGTGTGAGCTGACTGTTTAGAATAATACCCATCCACAATAAATCATTTTTCAGAAAAGCAGTGCTGTCTTTTCCGCGAATCGTGTGATAGGTAACATACACATACGGACTCAGGTTCCAGATTCCCTTAAAAAATGCAAAGGAAGAATTGTAACTCACAGAAGCAAGATTATCGTACTTGAGATTGGTGCTGGCTAATAGCAGTTTTCCATCCTGGGTTACATACGGATAACCATTGTTGGATATCGGGTGATACATAAAATTATTGTAAAGCATAAATACATGCTTCTGCCGATAGGTATAGGTGAGAAAATTCTTGAAATAAGTTGTCTTTTGCAGGGAAGCAGCATTCTGAGTAATCACATTGCTGGAACTATATCTGAAATAGGGTACCAGATCCCAGAAAGAAGGCCGGTAAATACCATCTTCGAGCGAATACGTGAATTGGTGGTTTTGTGATGGCTGATAGCTGAACTGAAGAATAGGAATGAAGTTGTTGTAATGCCTGTCATATACCGATGCTCCGTTCAGCTTGCCATTGTCGCGCGTGTGAGAAGCTCGCATACCTGCATTCAGGCTAAATTTCTGGCTGAAGGGGATCTGAAAGTTGAAAAATCCTTCGTACACATCTTCCGGCAACTGATACAACAAGTTCAGGCTGTCAATGGGCTGATATTGCCCGGAAACGATCTGTGACCAGTTTACCTGATTATGGGCATAGGAATGATCGTATTCCATCCCGATGGAAAAAATCACTTTCTTCCATATGGGTTGGGTGTAGCTGATGCGTGCTGAAATATTGTTGTTGAATGAAGGCAGGTATTGATACAGGTTGGAAGAGGATTTCAGATTGCCTGATTTCAGGTTTTGAAACAGATAGGTAATGCTTTGATCATGGGAAACATATACATGGCTCAGGATAAATTCAAACTTTTTCTGCTGATCGGTATTTGTCCAGTCGTATTGCAACACGCTGTTGGCTTCATAATAATTTATTTTTCGGTTTATCAGGGAACGATCAGTTGAATCCTGGCTGCCATTCATGGTTTGCAAATAACTTGTGAAGGCATCTGATGAATAATGATCTGGTTGTACTGATACATAATTGCTTTCATGGAACAGGGTGAGTTCACTGTTTTTACCGGGCTGATAAGTCAGTTGAATACTTCCATCCAGATTAGGATAGGTGACCTGTGTAGTTTGGGTCGTCGTCCATTGCAATGGCAGCTGAGGATCATACAGGTTTGATTTTTGGCGTATTTTAAACTGTTTATAATCACCCTCTGCATTGATATCATAACTCCATTTTTCTTTCTGATGGGTGATGCCTGCAGCGAGCATTTCAGAAAACAAGGAACGATAAGAGGAGGTGCTGTTCACATAACCTTTTGTATAATTGGTACCTTTTTTAAACACAATGTTGATGATGGAAGCTCCTTGTGGTACATTGTATTGGGCAGTGGGCATGGGAATGATTTCCAGCTGCTGGATATCGTCGGCCGGCCGGGCTTTCAGCATTTCCACCAGCGACTGCATGGATATGTATTGCCGCTTGCCGTTGATGAAAATTACCACATTGCCATTGTTCAGCACACTCAGGTTTTCATCATTATCCGTAAGAATCAGGGGTGAGCTTTTCAGCACATCCCAGATGGATCGGCCTTGAATAAAGTTTGGATTCAGAAAATGCACAATAAATTTTTCACCCTGTTGATTGATGGCAACATTTTCCGTACGCACCACCACTTCAGCCAGCTGTTTGGGTGAAGCCTTCAACACAAAATCAAGTTGCTGTTCAGCGGTGTGGATTTGAATCATGGTATCCAGGTTCAGATATCCAAGCAGACTTGCATGCAGGGAATATGTGCCCGCATGCGGCAATTGCAGGGCAACTGAGCCCGAGGAATCGGTGATACCGGAATACAAATGTGCACTGTCGCGTACCAATACGGCAGCGCCATACAAGGGTTGTTGCAGGGAATCTTTCATGTGGATATGCACTTGTACCTGAGCAAAGGTTGCCTGTGACATCAGCAACAGCAGGCTGAAAAAGCGGATGTATGTGTGTTTCATGACGGATAGTTTTTCATGATGTCATGTTTTTCATGGGATAACGGTTATCTGTTTCATCCCACGCCCAACTCCAGTTGGTTTTTTACAAGCGTAAAATAATATCCCTTTTCATAGACCAAAGCCTCATGTGTGCCGCGCTCCACAATTCTGCCATCGCGCATCACCAGAATCTGATCAGCATCTTTTACCGTACTCAGGCGATGAGCAATTACAAACACTGTTTTCTCTGCATAATAACGACGAAGTCGTTCCGTAATGATTTCTTCATGCTGTGCATCCAGATAAGTGGTAGCTTCATCCAGAAACAGAAAAGGCTGGTTGCGGTACACGGCGCGTGCAATCAGCAAACGCTGCCGCTGCCCGCCGCTCAGCGTGGTACCAATATTACCTACCTTGGTATGATATTTCATCGGCAGGGTTTCAATGTATTGATCAATGCACGCCACATGAGCTGCATATTGCACCCTTTCCATATCAGGTTGCTCTTCTCCGAAAGCAATGTTGTCCAGGATGGTGCCGCTGAACAGCACACCATCCTGCATCACCACGCCACAGCGCCTGCGCCAGCTGTCAGGGATTACTTCTTTCAGATCATACTCAACATCCGAAGACACTCCGTTTGTCGTTTGCACACCACCCAATATAATATTTCCTTTCTGTGGTTCATAATACCCCAGTAATAATTTCAGCAAGGTGGTTTTACCGCTGCCTGTTTCACCCACCAGCGCAATTTTCTGACCTCTTGGAATCACAAAGTCAATATCGTGTAATACAAAAGGATGAAATGATCCGGGATATTTAAAAGAAATATGTTGCACACGGATTTCTTCGATGCAAAAATCATCGGGCAGCGATTGTTTGTGTTGGTCTTCTTCCGGTTGCAGGTACACATCGTTTACACGCTGGTTGGCAATCTGCATATCTTGGGTTTCTTTCAGATAGCCTAACAAGTTATTGACAGGTGCATTGAGCTGCCCCATCACATAGGTGATACTCAGCAAGGCACCAATGGTCATCTGATTATGCACAATCAGATAGGCACACAGGGCAATGGCTGCAATTTCTTTGATTTTATTGAAAAACGATACACCCACCAGTTGTCCTATGTTCAGTTCGAGGGAACGCAAGCGCAGGTCATTGAGTTTTTCCTGATGATGAATAAGTTTGGCAATAAAACTTTGCTGGGCTACATTGATTTTGATTTCAGGCATGTGCATGATGAATTCATACAGGTAGTTGCCGAAATCTGACTGACGCAGAAACAAGGCATATTCCAGAATTCTGCGTTTGCCAAGAAACAGGGCTGCCCAGATGATGGCCAGGATGCTGAACAACCAGAACAGGCCAAAGATGAGCGGATACAGGTAATACAACAAAGCACTGAACACAATGATATTGGCCAGCACAAAAATCACTTCAATGCCATGCCAGGTAAAAAAACGCTGCAAAGTATCCAGATCGCCCTTGCGCTGCAGAGTTTCCATATTTAGTCTCGTGTCAAAATACTGTACAGGCAGGCGCAGCAGCTTTTGAAAGAAATGATGCTGCAACAAAATGCTGAGATGAAAATTGGTGCGGGTAAACAAATACTGGCTGATGGTATCGGCTACAAACGATCCCAAAAACAATCCAAACTGAGCCAGCAGCAACGCTATCACCCAATCCATAGCTTTGTGTCCGATGCCCACATCAATCAGCCTTTTAAAAACCAGTGGCATCAGCCAGTTGCACACGGTAATTACTCCCATCAGCAGCAATCCACCCGCATAGGTGTGTGCATGCGTTTTCACATATTGCCATACGGGCTTCAGGATCAGATAAGGCTTGCGTTCGCGGGGCAGCTGCTTTTGCTTTTCATAAGCCTCAGCACCGGGCGGGTCAAACCACATAGCCACGCCGGTATCGGAGCTGCCTGCCCATTCCTTTAAGAAAATTTCTTCGTCGAGTCTGATTTTGCCGTATGCCGGATCGGCAATATAGTAGTACGTTTGTCGACTCGTTTGCTGGATGCGGTACAGCACTACAAAATGATCCTGCTTCCAGTGCAGGATGCTGGGTACCGGCAGCTGGGATGCATAATCCACTGCCACCCGATAGGCGTCGCCCTGCAGATCAATGGCTCGAGCTCCGGTGAGGATATCCCGTACCGACACACCCGAACGTGTAACTTCACAAAATTTCTTCAGCTGGGCCACGGTATAATGCAACCCGTAATGATAAGCCACCATAGCCAGGCATGCCGGCCCACAATCTGTACTGTCAAGCTGGTGAAAAACTTTAAACCTATTCTGTTTGCGCAAGCGCATGAGCTTCTACAATTTCCTGAATCTTTTGTATTATCACACGGTCTTTTTCATATTCATCACCATTATACACGCAGTAAGGCCTGCCCTCTTCCAGTGCCTCCAGGGCATGCTGCGAACAGCCTCCGTTGCACAAGGGTAGCAGGCGGCATTTCAGGCAGGGTGGATTGTGAAATTTGGCCTGCATGCGTTTTTCCAGTGAATGGTATTCCCAAACCAGTTCACCATCTTCGTTCACATAACCTTCGCGGTGCACTTTGGCAAAATCACGTGCGGTGCACTTAAACAAGTTACCATCGTAATTCACCACGGCACTGTTGCGCTTGTCAGCATAGCACGAGTTAAGCACATTGTTAGGGGAGTAGCGGTTTTCTACCTTGAGTCCTTTGTTTCGGAAATATTGCAGGGTATGTTGCAACAAATCAAACAGATCGCCCCCTTCGTTGTCTTGCCACACACGGTGAAAATCCACCAACATAAAAGTATCGGACAGCGTGCGGTCCAGGTCGCACAAGTCATCGGCAATGCGATAGCATTCACCTAAATTTTTAGCTGTGAAGTTAACGCGCACACGCACAAAAAAGCCATGGTTTACCAGCAAATAGATATTGCGGATAATCTCATCGTACGAACCTTTTTGTGCATGCACAAAGCGTACGGTATCATGGTGCTGACGATGGCCGTCGAGTGTAATCTGCAGGCTGCAGCGCAAGTTGCGCTCTTCAAAAAAGCGGATAAAATCTTCATCAATCAGGTAGCCATTGGTAGTAAAGCTGATGCCATATTGTTTGTTTTGTCTTTCACAGGTCTGGTAAAAATGTTCAATAATGGGCACCACCTGTTTCTTGAAATATAGAAGTGGCTCCCCGCCAAAAAACGACAGGTTAAAATTTCTTAGCTTGGGCCGGCTGGCAATGCGCGTGATCAGCTTGTTGATTTTTTCAATACTTTCTGGTGTGAGGCGCGATTGCTTCAAATGCGTTTCATAGCAGTACCAGCATGTAAAATTGCAGTTAAGGGTGGGATTGATGGTAAGCAAAAAAATGCTTTCATCCTCATCTACCTGACGTACCAGCTCTTTTACCTTTTCCACCTCATCGGTATCCTCCGGTATCAGGTAGCCTTCCTGAATCAAATACCGGTAAAATTCGGGATGATAGGATTCCAGCTGATCAACCCCTTCATGAACAGCGGCCTCCAGCAGGTCTTTCAGAAAAGATTCCAGGAAAATGACCTTTTGTGTAAAGCTGTTGTACAAGGCATAATGCTGCTGATAGGGCAGGAGGGAATTGAATTGACTGAACTTGTAGGGCATAGGAAAAGATTTACTCTATTGAATAATGTTAAGATTAGAAGCCCACATATACACTTGCTAGCCGAATGCATATGTAGGCTTTAAAAAGTCTCAGCTTAACTTGAATTAACTAATTAAGGGTGAAACCATAAAATTTAACATTTGCTCGCTGGCCGTTGAGCAATACAAACCTAAAAAAAAAATGAGATTTCCAACTAAAATGTATGTGTTAACAAAAATTTTAAAATCTTCAAATTCATTTCCTAGCAAACTAAAAAATTCTTTTAAAATAGAGCCTCCAAATTTTTAGGACGAATACATTTATCGTAACATGTTCAATACAATATTTGCGTAAATCAAACACAAAGCATCCTGTATGTGGGTATATGGTACCTATTCCCAAGCTACCTGATGCTTCATGGGATGTATTGACATACCATCATGTTCTTTTTTCAATCTCATTAAGGCTCTCCTTGTTTGCCCTAAATCTAAATATTCAAAAAAATTAAGAAATGACACATCACCATACATACTATATGATTAAATGAGCTCTTTCTAAACAAAATTACCCAATAAACTCACAGGCGATTTTCTACCTCATTGACTTCTTCAGGTTTGTTCGGCTCAACATGTACTTGTTGGTTTCCAAAATTCCAGCTGATGCGAATGCCAAACAAACGGGTGTCATGATATTGGCTTTCTGTATAAATAAAGCCTAAGTTCGTGATGTATTCTCTTTTCTGATGGAGGGCATAACGGGTAATGTCATTGGCATATAAGCGTATGCTAAAATGATGGATCTTCTTAACAATATCGGCAGATACATTTACATAAGGCTTTGTCACCCGATAAAATCCTTCTATGTATCCTGTACTATAATAACCATTAATATCCGCATATAATTCCTTATTTGAAGATAATGTAAAATGACTATTTAAACCGACAAGCAGGCTTGAAAGTTTATTTAACATTCCTCCCAGGGTGTCCGGAGCCTTTATGGATTGATATCTTAAAAGAATATAAGGGTTAAACTGAAGAGATTTATTAAACAAATTGAAGCTTGTCTGATATCTGAAAAAGAACAAATTATCATAAGAAATATTTTGTTCGGTGAAATAAATATTTCCAGAAGTATCAACTTTAATCAGATCATTCAGAATGGCTAGTCTTCTGTAACTATCATATATACTGAAAACATGTTTATTATGATAGGTAATATTTAAGAGGTTTTGATAATATCGGCTGGGCTTTAGATAAACGTTATTTTCTGTAATCAATTTTTGATTATAGTACTCAACATTGGGGTTAACACTCCAGAAGTCAGGATAAGCATTGCCTGATTGCAAACTATAATCAAGACTTAATCCTGTGAAGGAGTAGGATGCAGAAATTGATGGAATAAGGTTAACATATTTCCTGTTGTAAAACTGGAAATTATCCTTGTAGGCATCTTCCTTAGTAAAGTATAATCTTGCTCCGATATCATAGGAAAATTTGTGATCTTCATTCTCATTGTTTAAGCCGACCTTGGCTACAACGATTCGCTGATGCTGCCTGAAATTAAATGTTTGGGAAGAGTCAGTCTCAAGCATATTTGCATCATTTCCAATTGTAGTTTTCTTATACGCATTCACCTGGTTGTCAGTCATATTCAGAGCAGCACTGATCTGAGCAAAATGAGATAAATTTTTATTGATCAATATGGATCCATATAGACTTTTATCATGTTTTGGATAGTTATTATACAAAAAATAGGTATAAGTAGCATTATTCAAAACATCTTCCTGGTTAAAGCGATATAAGTTGCTTTCATGATCTGCATCATAAATATAGCTTATGTCAATCTGCACCCGATCGTCTAACGCACTGTCTATCTGATAAACATAACTCATCACGCTTGTTACCCTACGGTTCCGGTAGTAAAATTTGGTGAAAGTATTACTGATAGAATCTGACATACCAGAATTTAGGGTACTGGAGTAATAAGATTCTGCATGGGTACAATTATTTTTTTCTCCTGGATTTCCGTTGTTTAAAAAACCAAATGTGCTGAAAGAAAGTGAATTTTTGCGATCTATTTTCCCTTGAATAGTCAGATAAAAGTTGGTTACAGGATCATTATAAGTGACAGTGCGATATTGGTTATGGCTGCTAAATTTTCCGGGTATGGTCAGGTCTGAATTATATAAATCAACAACTTTTGTAAAATATTCATGGAGGTTTAAGGCATATTGTACACGGTCACCCTGATGATTAAATAGGAATGATTCATCCATGGTGTTGCCCATTCCTTTTTCATCCGATAGTGAAGCATCTAGTAAACTATAAGGAAAGCGGGATCTGACGGTAATTATGTTTACAATAGCACTATTTTCAGGTACATTATATTTAATGCCTGGGAAAGGAATGATTTGAATCTTCTGAATTTGCTGAGCCGGAAGTCCTTTCAAAAATTGCACGAGTTCTGTGCCTGTAATAAATATCCTTTTCCCGTTCAAGAACACAATGATGGGCCTGTTCAGTACACTCAAAGTTTGATTATCTTCCTGAATCGTAGGAGTCTGACTCAGCAAATCAAACAAACTTTTACCTGTTGTTTGCGTAGAGTCTACTTGAAAGCTGAATATTCCATTTTTCTCTACCAATGCGGACTTAAACTCTTTTATTTCAACCCCATGCAAAGCATGTGTTAATGGCGACAAATAAATTATAGCTAAGCCTGGCTTTTGAATTTCTAAACTGGAATCTACCTTTTGATAACCGATTGTTTGAATCAATAAACGATAGAAACCCGTATCCAAATTCTGAAAAAAAGCTTTTCCGGAACTGTCTGTAAGCTGATACAATACTTTTTTCTCTTTAATCAATACAACAGGTACATAGGGGATACCTTCCTGAGAGCTATCTCTTATCCAGCAATGAAATGAAACCCTTACCTGTCCAAGCAACTGATGAGTGGTAAATAAAAAGCAAAGGAGAAGTAGAACAGGAAGTTGAATGACTATTTTTAATAGGGAATTGGCAGATTTCATAAGAAAAACGTTACAATCATTCCTGAAAATTTCTCCTTTGCTCAATTAGTCAACAGCTAAATGATACGCATCTTACTTGGCCGCACATCCTCCTGCCACACAGTTTGATTGACAATTGTTCACCACGCATCCATTCTTATTTTTAACACTATCCTCATCTTTTGCAAAAGATTTGATGGGGATCTCCAATACTGCGCTGAAACCACCTGTGATTTTTCCCTGATCATCTTGTTTGAGCGGCTGAATGGGCCATTTGCCCGGGAGAGATGATTGTGTTGTTTCCATAATGATTGTGTTTTAAGGGTGAAACCATAAAATTTAACACTTGCTCGGTGGCCGTTGAGCAATACAAACCTAAAAAAAAATGAGATTTCCAACTAACATTTGTAGGTTGATAAAAATTTTGAAATTATCTCATTCATTTCGAGGATAGCTAAAAAATTTTTTAATATCAAAGCTTCCAGATTTATAGTACAAAAACATTTATCGTAACATATTCAATACAATATTTGTGTAAATTTAACACAAGGCATCCTGTGATGTGGGTATATAGTACCTATTCCCAAGCCACCTGATACATCATGGGATTTATTGACATACCATCATGTTCTTTTTTCAATCTCATTAAGGCTCTCCTTGTTTGCACCCGAATTATTGATTTTTTGATTACCAAATCGATATGTCAACCGGATTTGAAAACTGGGCATTAAAGGATAAACATGAGATTCAACACTATTTTCCGGATTTTCAAATATGAGTTGCGACAACTGATGCTTTTGTGAATTGGTTAGATCATTAGCCGATAATTGCAATTGCCATTTTTTCCAGTACTTCATCAAGCTTATGCTCAAAACAAATGTAGGGTACTTCAGTTTTGCAAAATACATGGATACCGGTGTGAGAAAATAGGTATAAACCTGAGCGTACCATGATTGAGATCTTGAGATTGTGAGCTGATTATTAACTTTCAAAAGAGAATAAAAGGATCTGTTGTTGAGAAACGCTGTACTGTCCATGCCTCTGGAAACGGCATAAGCTATAGCAGCATACGGATTCAGATTCCAGAAATCATTAAAAAATGAAAAATTACTGCTGTAGTCTAAAGAAATTACATCAAAATATTTAATGTTGGTAGGGGAGGTGATAAGATTTCCTTTTTCATCAATTATAGCATGGTTAGTCGCACTAACAATTGCATGATCTTTAAAAGAACCGATAATTCTCCATACATGCTTTTGATTGTAGATGTAGGAAAATATCATATTCAAATAGGTGCTTTTTGTAAGCTGGGGATTGTTTTGTTCAATTTGTTTGGCAGAACCATACGTAAAAATGGGCGCATTGGCCCAGAAGGATGGCCTGTCTACTCCTGACTGCATGCTGTAGCCAAACTGATGTTTTACCGATGGATTGTAATTTAGCTGAATAGTGGGAACAAAATTATTGTAGTGTTTCCCATATATTTCTTTACCATACAGCTTACCATCATCGTCGGTATGGGATGCCCGGATACCAGCCACAGCTACAAAATTATTGCTGAACGGCATCTTCAGATTCACGAAACCTTCATAAATCGCTTCAGGTAGCTGATATAAAATATTCAAGCTATCGATGGATCTGCCTGTACCTGATGTATAATCCGTCCATGTACTATTCGTGCGCGAATAGGTGTGTATGTACTGAAATCCAACATCTGCATGTAGATTTTTTCCTAAAAGCCAGCCATATTGCACACGTCCAAATACCGTATTACTCAACCTCGGTAAATCCTGGCTATATAAAGTCTGAGAATTTAAATTCTCATGTATGAATTTCCTGAAATCATACAAGTAGTTTGTGTAATTCCATGCATACACATGCCCGATGATAACGTCCAGCTTTTGTTGCCTATCAGGACGATTAAAAATGTATTCCATCACCGTGTTTGACTTGAAATATCTGATTTTTTCTTTCCGGCTTAATCTGGTAAAGTCTCCTCCATCTGCCTGATTCATATTAAAACGAACCCAACTCACAAAATCCATATCAGAAGGGTTCTCATAACCAATAGGTGTGGAATTGTATAGAAAAATTTCACGGTGTTTTCCCGGTCGATAGCTAACTTCCATTTCCATAAACAAATGAGGGAACTTGCGAACAACTGTAGTATCATGTTCACTCCATGCTATCTGTTTAGATGGAACTGATAAATTCGACTCAAATAAACTTTTTTGTCGCGAAATATCTCCGGATATGTTGATGTCATAGCCCCATTTCCCTTTCTGGTGGGAAAGACCGGCACCCAATTTTTCCGTGAGCAGTGACTGATAGATTTCTGTGGTGTTTACATATCCCTTGGTATAATCAAACATTTTTTTGAAAACAATATTGATCACGGCTGCCCCTTCTGGTGCATTATACTGGGCTGTGGGCATCGGAATGATCTCCAGTTGCTCAATATCATCTGCAGGTCTTGACTTGAGGATTTCCACCAGATCTTGCAATCCTAAATATTGCCTTCTCCCATTGATGTATATGACTACCTGCTGATTGCCAATTACACTCAGGTTATCATTCGCATCAATATTTATTAGCGGTGACGTTTTCATCACATCCCATACTGACCTACCCTCAACAAAATGAGGATTTACAAAATGCACAATAAATTTTTCTGCATCCTGGCTAATGGAAATATTGGTGGTACGCACCACCACTTCTGACAACTGTCGTGAAGAAGGTTGCAATACAAAATCGAGATCATGCATCTGCTCTTCAACCTGAAGCGTGCTGTCCAGGCTGCGATAGCCCAGCATGCTTATATGAGCGCTATACTGCCCCGGTGCAGGCAGGTGCAGCACAACACATCCAAATGAATCAGAGATGCCCGAGTACAGATGTACACTGTCCTGAATCACAACTGTAGCGGCCTGCAAAGGTCTGTGTGAAGTGTCGCGGATGTAAATCCGTATGTTAACCTGTGAGAAACCGCATTTCAATATCAAAGTAAAAAATAAAGTTATAAGAATAAATAACTGTTTCATAAAAAGTTTAAGAACAAACCAAAGAATATGCAACAGATGATTTAAGAAAGCTCCGGAGCTATAAGATTCATTCAATTATACCTCTTTGGTTTTCTAACTCCCAGTACAGTGCGGTACACAATTTGCACTATTGATCGTACATTGACAATTATTTGTTGTAGTGCTATCAGTAATAGACTTACAATAGCCAACATTATTACCATCTGCAGAAATACATTGTGTGGCCGATGGATTGCTTTCTTCATAGGAAATGCTATAAGTACCCGTTAAAGCCAAGCTGAAACCGCCTGTGATTTTTCCCTGATCATCTTGTTTGAGCGGCTGAATGGGCCATTTGCCCGGGAGAGATGATTGTGTTGTTTCCATAATGATTGTGTTTTAAGGGTGAAACCATAAAATTTAACATTTGCTCGCTGGCCGTTGAGCATTACAAACCTAAAAAAAAACGAGATTTCCAACTAACATTTGTAGGTTGATAAAAATTTTGAAATTATCTCATTCATTTCGAGGATAGCTAAAAAATTTTTTAATATCAAAGCTTCCAGATTTATAGTACAAAAACATTTATCGTAACATATTCAATACAATATTTGTGTAAATTAAACACAAAATCTGCTTACCCGTATACAACAACCTTACACATGAGTTATATCGCATGCACCTATCATGTCCATATACAGATTCTACAAGGATCTATCAGCTGACCATTTCAAGCATAAGCCGTAAACCGAAACGAAATCCGGTAACTTGTTTTCATGTACATGCTGGTGTTATTCATCCGCTGATCAATATGCTGCAGGATATGCAACGGCTTATCGATCTGATTTGTTTTCAATTCAGGCTGCCGCTAAACTGAATCATAAAAGCAAATTTGGCCATGCGTGGAAATCATATTAAATTCACCACTACAAGCGTGAAGTCATGGAGTCTCATACTTTGCAATTCAATAAAAATGAAGATGCCTATCGGCTGTTGCTGAGTCATTATCGGCGGATGCGTGAACAGATCATGCTGGGAGGAGGCAAAAAGCAACTTGAAAAAATCAAAAAACAAAACAAGCTTTCGGCACGTGAGCGCATTCAATACCTGATTGACAAAGGAAGTACTTTTCTGGAACTGGGATTGTTTGCGGGTTATGGCATGTATGAAGAAGCTGGCGGATGTCCGGCTGGCGGGGTAGTTGCCGGCATTGGTTATGTAAGTGGGCGCCAGTGCGTGATTGTGGCCAATGATATGACGGTAAAGGCAGGGGCCTGGTTTCCCATTACAGCCAAAAAGCACCTGCGGATGCAGGAAATAGCCATGCAAAACCGATTGCCCATCATTTATTTGGTGGACAGCGCAGGCGTGTTTCTGCCGATGCAGGATGAAGTGTTTCCCGACAAGGAACATTTTGGGCGGGTATTTTACAACAATGCGCGGATGAGCGCCATGGGCATTCCGCAAATCGCGGCCGTGATGGGCAGTTGCGTGGCGGGTGGTGCTTATCTGCCGGTGATGAGCGATGAGCTGCTGATGGTGGAGGGCAACGGATCCATGTTTCTGGCTGGGCCTTATCTGGTGAAAGCCGCCATTGGTGAGGAGGCTGACACAGAAACCCTGGGAGGCGCCGTCATGCATAGCAGCATTTCGGGTACAGCCGATGCCCGGTTCCCTACGGATGAAGCCTGTCTGGATCATATCCGTAAACTGATATCTATGCTGGGAAAGCCGGCAGATGCAGGATTCATGCATACCGACGCAAGACCTCCGCGTAAAAATCCCGATGAAATCTATGGTCTGCTGCCCGACGATCCCACGCGGCCTTATGATATGCAGGAAATCATTGACCGGCTTGTGGATGACTCAGCTTTCGTTCCCTACAAACCGGATTATGGCAAAACGCTGATCTGTGGCTATGCCCATATCGAAGGCTGGGCCGTGGGCATCGTGGCCAATCAGCGGATGCCTGTGCGCACACGACAGGGTGAAATGCAGATGGGTGGCGTGATTTATCATGATAGTGCCGATAAAGCTGCGCGTTTTGTGATGCTCTGCAACCAGAAAAAATTGCCCATTCTTTTCCTGCAGGATGTAACCGGCTTCATGGTGGGCTCACGCTCCGAGCAGGCGGGCATCATTAAAAACGGTGCCAAGCTGGTCAATGCCGTATCCAATTCTGTTGTGCCCAAAATAACCATCATCGCTGGCAATTCCTTTGGTGCGGGAAATTACGCTATGTGCGGCCGAGCTTATGATCCGCGTTTTATCTTTGCCTGGCCGGGTGCAAGGATTGCAGTGATGGGTGGACAGCAAGCGGCAGAAACCCTGCTGCAGATTGAAGTAAGCACACGCAAAAAGAAAGGAGAAAACATTACTCCAGAAGAAGAAAAACAACTGCTGGATAAAATTGCAAAAAAATATACCGAACAAATGACACCTCATTATGCTGCTGCCCGGCTTTGGGTGGATGAAATCATTGATCCGGCCGATACACGCAGATATATCCGTGAAGCCTTGCATGCAGCCAACCAGGCCCCTATTTCGCAGGACTTCCGAACAGGCGTGTTGCAAGTATGATAAATATGTTTTGCATGAAAAAATCAACCCACAACGAAGTTATTATCTATACCGACGGTGCCTCGCGCGGAAATCCCGGTCCTGGCGGATATGGCGTGATCCTTATCAGCGGTAATCACAAAAAAGAACTTTCTGCCGGCTACCGGCTTACTACCAACAACCGCATGGAACTGATGGCTGTGATTGCAGCCCTGGAAGCCCTGAAGAAAAAAAATCTGCAGGTGAAAATTTATACCGACAGCAATTATATTGTAAATGCTATCCGGAAAGGATGGCTTAACGACTGGATAGCAAAGGATTTCAAAGGAAAGAAAAACAAAGATCTGTGGTTGCGCCTGCATCATTTGATACAGCAACATAAAGTAGAATTTCATTGGGTGAAAGGACATGATCAGAATCCATACAACAACCGTTGTGATCAGCTCGCCACACATGCAGCCGATCATGCCGCACTGCTTATTGATACCGGATATGAACCATCAGCATCGCATCCCACCCATATTTCTTCCTTATCCTGAAGAATATTTATTTCATTCATTGATTGCGATTCTATTTAAATGATTTAAAAAAATTTCTTTGCATCCATAAATACATGCATTCAAATACACAGCAAGATATTGACAATCATCAATCATCCATGTGAAAGATTGGAATCATGATTTTTATTCAATAAACCGGAAAACCTGTATTTTTGTTCAAGGCTTAAATTCATTGTTATGCCACTGGTGGATCTGATTATGCCCAAGATGGGTGAAAGTATCATGGAAGCAACCATTTTAAAATGGCTGAAAAAACCAGGTGATCCCGTACAACAGGATGAACCTGTGCTGGAAATAGCAACGGATAAGGTAGATAGCGAAGTACCTTCAACCGTTTCTGGTGAACTTGCTGAAATTTTGTATGAAGAAAATCAGGTAGTGCCTGTAGGTGCAGTGATTGCTCGAATCAAAACGGAACAGGAAGTATCTAATGCCGCTGAATCATACGATTTCCATATTGAAGAAACACCTCAGGCCGAACAAGTACAGGCAACAACTGCAGAAGAAACATCATCCGCCTCATCTGCATACACCCTTTCAACAGCTGCATCTGCAGCCAGTTCCGGCAAAGCAAATTCAGGATTTTATTCTCCGCTGGTGTTGATGATTGCAAAAAATGAAGGCATTCCCTTGTCGGAACTAGAACAAGTCAAAGGCACGGGTGCTGATGGAAGGGTCACCAAACATGATATTCTGGAATACGTAGCCCGCCGCAAGGCAGGCCAAACCCAGGCTCAGCCTGCATCTGCGCATGAATCATCGGCAAGCCGCCAGGAATCAGTTTCGCTGTGGCAGCCGGCTGAAAAGCCGCAGGATCAGCGTGTGGAAATCATAGAAATGGATCGCATGCGCAAGCTGATTGCCGAACACATGGTGCGTAGCAAGCATACCAGTCCACACGTCACCAGCTTCGCAGAAGCCGACGTTACCAATCTGGTACAATGGCGGGAAAGAATTAAAAAGGATTTTGAAAAAAGGGAAGGAGAAAAGATTACGTTTACTCCGTTATTCATTGAAGCCATTGTAAAATGCATAAAACGTTTTCCACTCCTAAACAGCTCTGTGGAAGGCGACAAGATCATTATCAAAAAAGATATTCATATCGGCATGGCTACCGCATTGCCCAACGGCAATCTCATTGTACCCGTAATCAAATATGCCGACACATTGAATCTGGTGGGATTGGTGAAACGGGTCAATTATCTAGCACAGGCAGCCCGTAACAACAAACTGAAGCCTGATGACACTCAGGGCGGTACATTTACGCTTACAAATCTGGGAACTTTCGGCAGCCTGATGGGCACACCCATCATCAATCAGCCACAGGTGGCTATTCTGGCAACCGGCCTTATCAAAAAACGTCCGGTAGTCATTGAAACACCTCAGGGTGATACCATTGGCATCCGGCACATGATGTTTTTATCGCTTTCTTACGATCATCGGATCATTGATGGCATGCTTGGCGCCACATTCCTTTCGGCTGTAGTGCACGAGCTGGAAAGTTTTGATCCGAATCGCGAAATCTGAAGCCATATCATTTCGCAGAATCCAGGTGTGGATGAAGGCTGTCGGCCTGGGCTGGCAGGCTATCCACGGCAGCTTTTGCCTGATTGAGCAGTGAATCAATATTCACTTCCGTGCTGTCAGCCCCTGCTGAGGAAGAAGAAGCGTTATGTTTGCAGGCAGCACAAAAAAGAAAAACAGTTACACAGCCTAACCAAAAGATGTATTTCATAAGCCTATGCATTTGTATGTTTCAGAATCGGAACCTATTCACAAAAGGTTGTTTACACCGGTTGGCGCATTTATTTTTTCCTGAAATATATTCTCAACGGAACACCCGTAAAAGAAAAATGTTTTCTGAGTTGATTTTCCAGAAACTGTTTATAAGGTTGACGAATTTCATCCGGATAATTCGTGAAAAACAGAAAAGTAGGATAAGAAGCTGGCAATTGTGTGATGTATTTGATACGAATCAGGTGTCCACGCACGGAGGGTGGGGGAGTTTGCTCAATCACAGGCAGCAGGGTTTCATTTAATTGTGAGGTAGGAATTTTTTGCCTGCGACGGGCATACACATCCAGTGCGGTTTCCAGCGCTTTGTAAATTCGGGTTTTTTCGATTGCCGAAATAAAAATGATAGGTACATCGGTGAAAGGTGCAATGCGGCTGCGGATTTCTTCTTCAAACCGGCGGGCTGTATGGGTGTCTTTTTCAATGGCATCCCATTTATTGACCAGCAACACCACACCCTTTCCCTTGCGGATGATGAGGCTGAAGATATTCACATCCTGAGCCGTCATGGGACGAGTGGCATCGAGCAGCAGCATGCATACATCGGCTTCGTCCACGGCTTTGATGGCTCGGATGGTAGCGTAAAATTCAAGCTGATCCTTGTTGGCATCTTTTCTTCGCAAGCCGGCTGTATCAATTAGGATGCAGGATTTCTGAAACAGGTTGTAATGAGTATGAATAGCATCGCGCGTGGTACCGGGCATATCGGAAACCACATTGCGTTCTTCACCTATCAATGCATTCAGCAGGGAAGATTTGCCCACATTGGGTTGCCCTACGATGGCTATGCGGGGCAGAGTTTCTTCGGTTTCGTCTGCTGTATCAGTGCTTTCAGAAGGGATATGCTGCACTACGGCATCGAGCAGTTCGCCCGTACCACTGCCGCTGATGGCCGAAACAGGGAAGATGGGATCAAAGCCCAGGCGATAAAATTCCTGAGCATCCAGCTGTCGTTCGTAATGATCTACCTTATTGACCACCAGCCATACGGGCGTTTTGCTTTTCCGGAGGATATCGGCAATTACATCGTCAATATCCGTAATACCTGTGGTTACGTCACACACGAACAGAATGCCATCGGCTTCCTGCATAGCAATTTCAACCTGACGGGCAATAGCACGGGTAATTTCATCATGTGCATCGGGCACAAAGCCTCCGGTATCAATCACATTAAAGGTCTTACCATTCCAATCGGATGTACCGTATATGCGATCACGGGTCACGCCACTCACATCGGCCACAATAGCCTGTCGCTCGGCAATCAGCCGGTTGAATAAGGTAGATTTGCCTACATTGGGTCGTCCGACAATTGCCACTGTAAATCCAGCCATACCTTCAATTTATGTAAACCCAATCAGGGTGTATATCCAAAAGATGATAAAAAGCGATCATTTTCACGCCAGCCGGGGCGCACCTTCACAAACAATTCCAGGAATACTTTCCGGCCGATCATCTGTTCAATCTCTTCCCGCGCCAGCCTGCCAATTTCCCGGATCATGCGGCCTTTTTCACCCAAAATAATTCCTTTCTGGGATTCGCGACTAACGATAATCTCGGCACGAATGCGGGTAAGCGTTTCCTTATCTTCGTACGACTGAATTACCACCGCCGTGTGATAGGGGATTTCTTCACGGGTAAGCAAAAAAATCTTTTCGCGGATGATTTCTGCCACAATAAAACGCATGGGCTTATCCGTGAGTTCATCTGTGGGATAATAAGGCTGACCTTCGGGTAAATATTCGATCAATGCCTCAAGCAACTGATCCAATCCCCATCCTTCCTGGGCCGAGATTGGCAGGATTTTCACCACGGCTGGGAAGGCCTGATAAGCTTGTAGAAACGACTCCACCGTACGTTCCTCGTCTTCTCCGGCAGCAGATTTCAGCAAATCAATTTTATTGATGGCCAGCATGCAAGGCACCAGCAGCTGAAGGGAAGAAATCCTGGATTTCACCTCATCGGGCGATTCCGTAATATCCGTCAGATACAGCACTACATCGGCATCCTGCACAGCCTTATGCATAGCTTCCATCATCTTTTCCTGCAGCTTGTAGGCAGGATCTAGGATACCGGGTGTATCTATAAAGACAATCTGATAGTTCTCACTGCTCAGAATCCCGGCTATCCGATGACGAGTAGTCTGAGCTTTGGGTGTAACAATAGAGATTTTTTCCCCGACGAAACGATTCATCAGGGTGCTTTTCCCTACATTGGGCCGGCCGATGATGCTTACAAAGCCTGAACGAAACATGCGGGCAAAGATACAGGAAAAGCTGCCTCACTGGCAGGAGGTTTTAGTTTAAACGTCTAATCATAGGAAGAAAAGCATTATTGGTTGAAACAAGAAATTGTGTTAGCTTTGTGCCCGCACATTGCGAGGTAGAGCAGAGGTAGCTCGTCGGGCTCATAACCCGAAGGTCGGAGGTTCGAGTCCTCCCCTCGCTACAAAAGCAAAAGCCGGTCTGGATGACCGGCTTTTTTATTTGTATTTACACGCCAGCATGCAAAGGGGATCATCCATGAGATGAGCTTGCCAATGGTGGCACGGGCGCAGGAACCACATTGTGCACAGGCCGAATGGTTTTCAGATAAGCAAAGATGGCTTTCAGCTCATTATCGCTGAAGCTTCGGTTCATGCCTTCGGCAACAAAACTCATCGGCGGCAAAAAAGGACGACCATTTTCCACCCCCATCCATCTCCCTTTCCGGATGGCTGTCAGAAATTGTTGTTCTGTCCATGTACCCAGCCCTGTTTCATCGGGTGTCAGGTTGGCTGCGTAGGAAATGCCCCAGGGGCCAATCCATACGCTCAGATCATTCGTGAGCATAAACCCTTTCTGTTCTATTTCTCTGCGATTGATTGCCGGTGCAGGAATCCCTGCCGGATGTCCGGCCAGAAACATGGTTGTGTCGGGCACAGGCCCTTGCGGCGTCATAATCTTGGGGGTGTGGCAATCCCCACATCCGCTAATGGCTACCAGATGCCTGCCCCACTCAACTTGACTGGAAAAACCTCCGTAGGTCTGGACCGGAGGAGACGCAGATTTTGATTGATTCTCGTTAGACGGATTTGATGTGTGACAGGAAAATACCAACCAGGCCATGCCAAAGCAGCCCGTGATCAAAAGAAAGAGCTTGTGTTTCATCGGTGTAGTTTTTGGGGTGAATGGATAATAAAAATGAGCTTGAAATAAAGGTAAAAGAAAATTTTCGGAAGATTATAAAAAATTTTATTTCCGCATGTCTGGAGAAAATTTATCAGTTGGATTAGTTTAAGTAACTATTACTCCCGCAGTTCAACACATTTTGCAGGTGCAGACTCAAGGTATTGATGGCAATCATTTAATTTCATGGCTGCACGATTTGTTTATGCAAATAATCCTTTGACAATCCATGCAGAATTTTCTTTTTCCCGGATAATAAGGGGCATCTGCATCTGTGTGAAAAGGAAATTTCAAGCCCACACTGATTTTCTTTCGTTTACACAAAAACAATATGGATATTCTTTTTACATGAAACAAAAATTATTTATCAGTCTATGTGGATGTGCAGCCTAAACCTTCATTTGAATAATTTATGGCTCATTCTGAAATCATGCTTGCTTCTGTGATATTTGCTTCATGCTATATTCTTATTTCCATGCTCTGCAATCAAAAACTCACAAAAAAGAATGCAAAACCTATCAAAACCATTTACAAAACTTATTTTCTACCAGCATGCGTGAATGATTTTATTGGAAAAAAAATATTTTTCATACTCCGGTTTATAAATCGCATACTTATGCAGCACAATTTAAAACCACATAGTGCAAAACACATTCAAATAAATTTTTTATTTTTTGGATAAGAACCAACATCATTTGAAATGAGCCAGTCGCTGACAATTATCATCGGTGGCGGTCTTTCTGGCCTGGTAACAGCCTATGAAATTACTCAGGCTGGCAAAAGAGTGCTGCTGCTGGAACAGGAAAATGAAAACAACCTGGGAGGTCAGGCCTATTGGTCGTTTGGTGGATTGTTTTTCGTGAATTCCAAAGAACAGAGGCGCTTGGGCATCAAAGATTCCTTTGCCCTGGCGTGGCAAGATTGGATGGGAACGGCCGCGTTTGACAGGGAGGAAGATTACTGGCCGAAACAATGGGCAGAAGCCTACCTGAAGTTTGCAACCGAAGAAAAATACAACTATGTTACCCGCCTGGGTGTGCGCTTTTTCCCTATTGTGGGCTGGGCCGAAAGGGGTGATGGTACAGCTTCCGGACACGGCAATTCTGTACCCAGGTTTCACATTTGCTGGGGCACTGGTACCGGACTCGTTAAACCGTTTGTTGAAAAAGCCTATGCCGCTCAAAAAAAGGGACTGCTGGAATTCAAATTCAGGCATCAGGTAACCGATCTGGTTTTTGAAGAAGGCAAGCTCATCGGTGTAAAAGGAAACATTCTGGCAGAAGATCATCACCCGAGAGGAGAAAAATCGAATCGTGAAATCATCAATCATTTTGCATACCGAGCTGATCAGGTTGTCATTGCATCGGGCGGTATCGGTGCCAATCTCGGTCTCGTAAAAAAGAACTGGCCTTCTCGATTGGGGCATCCGCCTGAAAACCTGGTATGCGGCGTGCCCGATTATGTGGATGGCAACATGTTAACTGCAGCAGAAAAAGCAGGTGTGAAGCTCATCAACAAAGACAGAATGTGGCACTATGTGGAAGGTATCAAAAACTGGAATCCGATCTGGAGCAATCACGGCATACGCATCCTTCCCGGTCCATCGTCACTCTGGCTGGATGCAACCGGCAAAAGACTGCCACCCCCTTTATTTCCGGGCTTTGATACACTGGCTACACTGGATTATATCCAAAAATCCGGGTATGATTATTCGTGGTTCATCCTGAATCAGAGAATTATCAGAAAAGAATTTGCGCTCTCGGGCTCAGAACAAAATCCGGATCTGACGCAACGCAACTACAAACAAATACTGAATCGCTTGTTTGGCAGGCAGGCTACCCCGCCGGTTGAGGCTTTTAAAAAGTATGGAGAAGATTTTATTGTTGAAAATGATTTGAAAAAACTGGTGCAGCGAATGAACGATCTGACGGGCAACTCCCTGTTGGATGAGGAAAAAATCAAAAATATCATCATGGCCCGCGATCGTGAAATGGACAACAAATTCGGCAAGGATGCCCAGATCAACTATATCAGAAGCACACGAAAATATATTGGTGACAGGCTTGCCAGGGTAGCACCTCCCCATAAAATACTGGATCCCGGTAATGGACCATTGATCGCAGTGCGGTTGCGTATCCTGACCCGAAAAACACTGGGCGGCATTCAAACCAACCTTAACGGACAAGCTTTCACACAGGATGGCAGAGTAATTCCCAACCTTTTTGCTGTAGGAGAAGCTGCCGGATTTGGCGGCGGAGGTATGCACGGATATAGAAGCCTCGAAGGAACTTTTCTCGGTGGTTGCCTGTTTACCGGTATAACCGTGGGAAGGTATATCGCAGGAAAAGGATAGAAGAGAGGAAGTTCGTCTGTCTATCTGCCGGCAGGCATGATGCGGAGGGAGGGGGATTCGAACCCCCGGTCCGCCGGTTGACGGACAACGGTTTTCAAGACCGCCGCATTCGACCGCTCTGCCATCCCTCCGGGCGCAAAGTTAACAGAAAATCCGTTTTACCTGCAGCACAGAATCTGTCTTATGGCAAGCAGGATTTGTTAGTTTTGTACAAATGATACAGGGATGAAGGAATTAGGTAAACTGATGATTTGGGGAGGAGGTTTATTGCTGCTGATGGGTGTGCTGGTTTATCTGTTTGCATCGTTTGGCGATAAGCTACCGCACTGGCTGGGAAGGCTGCCGGGCGATATCCGCATCCGCAGGCCCAATTTTGTGTTCTATGCACCCATCACCACGATGCTGTTGCTTAGCTTGCTGCTTAGTGCAGTGATGTGGATTATTCAACGTTTCTTCAAATAAACGCATGGCCTGGTCAGCAGAAAAAAGAATCATGCTGTTGTCGCTCTTTCTGAGCGTGTGTCTTACGCTGATCAAAACCTGGGCTTACCTGCAAACCCATTCCATAGCCATCCTCTCAGATGCACTGGAATCAATAATCAATATTGTTACTGCTGCACTGGCCATGTATAGCGTACATCTGGCTGCCCTGCCCCGTGATATCAACCATCCCTATGGCCATGGCAAGGTCGAATTCTTTTCCGTAGGCGTGGAAGGGGCATTGATATTTATTGCCGGTATATTGATTGCTGTCAAGGCTTTTCAATATTTCCTGCACCCGTATTCCCTGCAGCAACTGGATTATGGTATCTGGTTAATTGGGCTTACGGCCGGAGTAAATCTGCTGCTGGGATTATATCTGGTTCGCAAGGGCAAACAATTGCCTTCGCTTACCATTCAGGGAAACGGGCAGCATATTCTCACCGACGCCTATTCCACAGGCGGATTATTGCTGGCTCTTGTGGCTATCAGATTCAGCGGATGGGATTGGATGGATCCGATAGCTTCATTGGGTATAGGTGCATGGGTGGTGAGAAAAGGATATCGTTTGGTGCGTCGCTCCATTTCCGGATTGATGGATGAAGCCAATCCGGAATTGATTGATCAGGTTGTGGATATTCTGGCCAAACACCGAAAAACAAACTGGATTGATATTCATAATTTCCGGATTCAGCAATATGGCAACAACTATCATATTGACTGCCATCTTACACTGCCTTATTACTACACACTGGAACAGGTACACCGGGAAAATGAAACCCTGACTCAACTGATCAGGGAGCACATTCGTTCGGGAGATACTGAATGTTTTATTCATGTAGATCCCTGCAGGCCTTATTGCTGTCCATATTGTCAGATCCTGGATTGCCCGGTGCGACAGCATCCGTTTCAGGAAACCATTCCATGGACAAAAAAATACGTGTTGCTGAATCAGCATCCATCCCTTGAAAATTCGGGCCGCCTGCTTTTTAATCAATCAACGAAGTAAGTAACAGGTAAAACCTGATGTTGCAAATCACCTGTGGCCGGTGTGTAAATCATTTTATCCGCCTTCGTCCACTTCACCTTCCACATCATTTTCATGCAGGATTTTCATTACCGGCTGCACATGATATACGATGGGATCATAGCGGTTGGAAAGAATAATCAGTGTGGTGGTATCTTTCAGAAAACGATAGAATACGCTGTTATTTCCATGCCACCAGCCGTTGTGGTAAATAATCTGCTGTCCATCGGGATACACCAGCATGCGCCAACCAAGACCGTAATTGTGAATGCCGGGATGTTCAAAGCTGTAGGGCTTGTACGCCAGTTGCAAAATGCTATCGGGAAACAATGTGCCCGAATAAAGCGCCTGGTCCCATTTTAACAGGTCTTCCACTGTGCTATATACATTTTTATCGCCCACCACACCATCAAAAGGTACGGTTCTTACTTTCCGTCCCCGTGCATCATAGCTGATGCTTTGATGGGCTGGTGCGGGTTCCCGGGGAGTATACACATAGGTATCGTGCATGCCCAGAGGCTCAAAGAAAATTCGTTGCAGGAAACTGCCCAGTGGTTCATGAGTAACCTCTTCCACAATGGCTGCCAGCACGCAATAATTGGTATTGCAATAATTAAAACGGGTATCGGGTTTAAAAACTGGTTTAGGATGATACTTGCATAAAATACGAACTACATCCTGATTGGTCATCAGCCGGGAGGGATCTTTCCAGTATGACTGACAGCAATACAGATAATTCGGCAGCCCACTTCTATGATTGAGCAACAATTTGATGGTTACGCCCTGATAGGGGAAATTGGGAAAATATTTCTGCACCGGATCATTCAGATTAAGTTTGCCCCGCTCGTAGAGCCAGAGCACGGCCATTGCCAGAAAAGGCTTAGATGTGGAGGCCAGCTGAAAAGTAGTATGTTCATCAATAGGGATGTGTTTGGAAAAATCAGCATAGCCCTGGTATTTTTCATAAATCACCACCCCCTTTCTGGCTACCAGAATAGCTCCGTTAAACCTTTTTCCGAGAAAATGATGATAATATTCATCCAGTGCTTCCTGCATGCGGATGGTGGAGGGACTGTTCAGAATGGCATTTCGCCGTTCAGCAATAGAATCGGCTATCTTTGCCCTTGTAATCCGTTCGTACAATACTGCATGTGAAGATTCCCTGGAATCGGCCGACTGACAACGACTGAGTAACAGAAATATCCACAAAAACAATAAAGGCTTCAGCATAGCCAGGATAGGTTTCCGCATGTTCATGTCCAATCATTGTTGACCGGAAAACCCGATGGGAGCAATTTTTTGCATGATATGCCTTTTAAGCTCATACTCCAATCGCATCGGATTTTGCCGGTTCATGTATGTAAAACACAAAGATACAAAGCTATTTTTTGCATAACGATTAAAATAGGGCTGTAGTATGTATTTTTGCGGCAAATTTTAAAGTCTTTTTATCAAATTTATATTTTTCATTGAATGGATCAGAAGACCAGTTTCCCCAGAGAAAAGATTCGCATTCTGCTTTTGGAAAATATCAGCGACTCAGCTGTACAAGCTTTCAGGCAGGCAGGCTATACCCAAGTAGAAAAATTAACGCGTGCCTTACCGGAAGATGAATTGATCAAAGTTATCAAAGATGTGCACTTGTTGGGCATACGTTCCAAAACACAAATCACGGAACGCGTGTTGGAAGCTGCACCTCATCTGCATGCGATCGGTTGCTTTTGTATCGGCACTAATCAGGTGAATCTGAAAGCGGCTACTGAACGGGGAGTGGCTGTGTTCAATGCACCTTATTCCAATACCCGGTCAGTGGCCGAACTGGTGATTGCTCTTGCCATCATGCTGATTCGAAAAATACCTGACAAAAACAAGGCAGCCCATGAGGGCATCTGGATGAAAGATGCCAAAGGCAGTTATGAATTGCGGGGCAAAACCATGGGCATCATTGGCTATGGAAATATTGGCACACAGGTAAGCGTGCTGGCAGAAGCTATGGGCATGAAGGTGATTTTTTATGATGTAATTACCAAACTTCCCATTGGCAATGCCGAGCCCGTCAAAAGCCTGAAGGAGCTGGTTTCAAGAGCCGATGTGGTAACACTGCATGTGCCGGCTACACCTCAGACCAAAAACATGATTAACCGAAACCTGCTGAAACATTTTAAAAAAGGAGCCATTCTGCTGAACTACGCCCGCGGCGATGTGATGGATCTGGAAGCCGTCCGTGACGCTTTGCAAAATGGCATCCTTTCGGGTGTGGCTGTGGACGTGTTTCCGGAAGAACCCGAAAAAAACGGGGATTGGTTTGTAACACCGCTGCAAAACATGCCGAATGTAATTTTAACTCCGCATATTGGCGGATCGACCGAAGAAGCCCAATGGCATATCGGCGAAGACGTAAGCAACAAAATGTTGCAATACCTGGAAAGTGGCACCAGCATAGGTTCCCACACGGTACCTCCGCTGCACGTACCCGTTCTCTCTGGAGCTCATCGGATTTTGCATATCCATAAAAATGTACCTGGCGTGCTTTCTGAAATCAATACACTCTTATCCAACCACTCCATCAATGTGCTGGGACAATACCTGAAAACCAACGAACTGATTGGCTACGTGGTACTGGATGTGGATACCAAACTTTCGCGTGAAGCTTTCCAGCTTCTTAAAAAAGTAAAGCATACCATCAAAACCAGAATTCTGTATTGACGAAATTCTCTATTCCGGCTGGATTTTGGCAGATCATAGCCTTTGTTGTAATTTGAATAGATTTTAAAAACATCCCCTGGCATGGCAGACAATCATTCAGAAATACAAACCTGGATTCCCCTTTATTTGCCCGGATTGAACCGCAATTCATCCACCGGTGGAGCAAACCAGAACTGTTGCATCCTGGCAGCCGATGTGGGCGGTACCAAAACCAACCTGGCATTGTTTGAAATTCAGGGTAATCATCAACCCGTCAGCCTGGTCGAAGCCAGTTATCATTCCCGGGATTATGATAGTTTTTCGCTGATCGTAAAAGATTTTTTGGAAACTAGAACCAACCGGAAGCCCGTGCGACTTTGCGCGGGTGTGGCAGGTCCTGTGATTGATGGCCGGGTGGAGGTTACCAATCTGCCCTGGAAAATGGACCAGCGCCTGGTAAGCAAAGTGGTAGGCATGGATGATGTGATTTTTATCAACGATCTGCAGGCTACAGCCTATGGACTGGCGGCGCTGAATGCCAAACAGGTGCATGTAATTCGTAATGCTGATGAAATGACTCCCGGCAATATAGCCGTCATTGCCCCCGGCACCGGCCTGGGCGAAGCCGGCCTGTATTACGATGGGAAATATTATCATCCTTTTGCAACCGAAGGCGGACATTGTGATTTTGCTCCGCGCACGGAACTGGATATTGCCCTGTTGCAATACCTACAGAAAAAAGTAGAAGTAGTCAGCTGGGAACATGTGGTATCGGGCATGGGTATTTTGCATATTTATCAATTTCTTCGGGACACCCATCGGTATGAAGAACCAGCAGCCCTGCAAAATCAATTGGAACAGGCACCCGATAAAGCTGCCCTGATCAGCGAAGCTGCTACACGCAATGAATTTGCTATCTGCCGGGAAACCATGCGTTTATTTGTGCGTTATCTGGCACATGAAGCCGCCAATCTGGTATTGAAATTAAAGGCTACAGGCGGGTTATATCTGGGCGGTGGCATTCCTCCCAAAATCATTGACCTGCTCATTGAAGAACGTTTTTATACGCATTATCTGCACTGCGATCGCATGCAGGAACTGGTAGAAAAAGTACCTATCTATGTGGTACTGAACGATAAAACAGCGTTGCTGGGCGCTGCTTACTATGCCGCCTTCGGTCCTCGTGCTGTTTCACAAAAACCCGAATAACAACCTAAACGTTAAAACGTTTGCCTGATCTGAAAAACGGGATTCACCGTTTTTTCTTTGCCTTCAGCTGCATACCGATAAAAGCCTTCTCCGGTTTTTACGCCCAGACAACCAGCCTGTACCATTTTCACCAGCAGGGGACAGGGAGCATATCGCGGATCACCCAATCCTTCGTGCAGCACTTGCAATATGGAGAGACAAACATCCAGCCCGATGAAATCGGCCAGCTGCAAAGGCCCCATCGGATGTCCCATGCCCAGCTTCATGATGGTATCAATTTCTTCTACGCCCGCCACGCCCTGCTGCAGGGTATAAATGGCTTCATTGAGCATGGGCATTAAAATACGATTGGAAATGAAGCCGGGGTAATCATTCACCACACAAGGCGTCTTTCCTAGTTGACGGCTGAGCTGCACAATGGTTTTGGTAACTGATGCATCGGTATGAAATCCATTGATTACTTCCACCAAAGGCATCACTGGAACGGGATTCATGAAATGCATGCCGATGACCTGGTGCGGACGTTTGGTAACAGCAGCCAGCCGGGTGATGGAAATGGAAGAAGTATTGGAAGCCAGTATGGCTGCAGCCGGCGCATGTTGATCCATCTGCCGGAATATATCTTCCTTGAGACTTTGTTTTTCAGTAGCTGCTTCAACTACCAGATCTGCTTGTTGCAAAGCTTCAGGCAACTGCGTAGAAACATGAATGCGTGCCATCAATTCCGTAACCTGCTGTTCCGTGAGGATTTGCTTTTTGACCTGCCTTTCAGCGTTTTTGCGGATGGTTTGCAGCGCTTTTTGGAGGATTTCATCATGAACATCTACCAGATTCACTTCAAAACCATATTGCGCAAATACGTGTGCAATGCCATTTCCCATGGTACCTGCACCAATGACAGAAATATATTTCATGATCCATGATTTTCAACGTAAAATGGAAATGTATGCATTTCATCCATAGATCTGCAACTCACATCAATCCTTTCTTTTGAAATCGCCGTTTTTCCAGGCCTGTATAAACTGAGCCCAGGCAAGGGGATTGAAGATATTCTGCGGAGGAAGCTGACCTGCATAGGAAATACGCTGAGCTTGCTGGTTCAGATACAGCTGGGTGGCTTCCGTAGCATCTGGTGGCAGGGTTAGCGCCAGGATGCGAAGCTTAGCAGCTTCTGTGTTTTTACGGGCAATTTCATATTTATCGTCAGGGAATTTGTAATTCACAAACTCACGGGCAAATTCTTCCGGAGAAGGATAGGGGCGAATGATGGTTTCCGGTAAATAGATGGTATCTGCAACCATGAGCTGAATCATGGAAAAATGATTTCCCTTCAGATCCAGTGGGATGCGCACATCCTTGGGCCTGAAGCCAATGGCACTGAAATGGATGGTATCTCCCCGGTAAGCAACAATATCAAAAACACCTTGTTCATTGGAAAGGGTACCCCGATCCTGACCTTTTACAGTTATGGATACCCCGGGTATGGCTTGCAGGCTATCAGCCGTGAGCACCACTCCTGAAAATTCAACTACCGTATCGCGGGCAGTATGGCGCTGGGCAAAAACAACAGAGTGGATACACAAGAGTAAACTACCGATCCATAAAAACTTTTTCACACAGCTGATTTTTCAGAAACTGAGTTTGCAAAACAACCTGTCAAATATAAGAAAATTGGAGCATATCGCAGTGCGCACATCGGCTGACATAACTTTCAGGATTTGTTAGCAAAATATCATTTTCAAAAATATTTTCCGCTTACCGGACGTAAATGGCCGATTCCTCTGTGGGATACCCTAATTTTGTTATCCTGAAACCATTGCACACATGATTACCGAACAGCAGGTTTTGGCAGCACTCAGTCAGGTTCATGATCCGGATCTGGGAAAGGACCTGGTAAGTTTACGCATGATACAAGATTTACAGATTGAAGGAAAAAAAATCCGCTTCAGGATAGTGCTTACCACTCCTGCCTGCCCAGTGAAGGATGCAATGCAGCAGGCTTGCATCAATGCCATTCACATGATGGTGGACCCTGAGGCAGAAGTGGAAATTCAGATGGATGCCCAAACCACCAGCAGACGGCAGGATAATAAGGTTATTTTGCCGGAAGTCAGCAATATCATAGCGGTTGCCTCAGGCAAGGGTGGAGTCGGCAAATCAACCATTTCAACCAATTTAGCTCTGGCCATTGCACAAAGGGGAGCAAAAGTAGGGCTTATGGATGCCGATATTTACGGTCCCAGCATTCCTATTATGCTGGGCATCAAAGGCGAACGTCCCCGCATGGCGCAGATTAAGGGCCGGCCAATGATTGTGCCCATGCTAAGATTTGGTATTGAGGTGATGTCCATCGGTTTACTGGTCGATGAAAAACAAGCCGTAATCTGGCGGGGACCCATGGCCAGCAGTGCCGTCCGCCAGTTTATGACCGACATTTACTGGGGAGCTCTCGACTATCTGATCATTGACCTGCCACCTGGAACCGGCGACATTCACCTCACATTGGTGCAACAGGTACCCCTTACCGGAGCTATTGTGGTAACCACCCCACAGGACGTGGCGCTTGCCGATGCCCGCAAAGCCCTTGGCATGTTCAATACCCCCCAGATTAAAGTACCGGTGATAGGTGTAGTGGAAAACATGGCCTATTTTACTCCACCCGATTTGCCTGACCGCAAATATTATCTTTTTGGCAGAGGTGGTGGCCAGAAGCTGGCTGAAGAATTTGGTGTTCCCTTTCTGGGACAAATTCCCATTGTGGAAAATATCCGTGAAGGTGGCGACATCGGCGTGCCAGCCATGGTAAGCGATGATGAAATCTCCCGGAAAGCCTTTGAATCTTTTGCCGACCAGGCCATCCGGAGTATTGCCCGATTAAATGCCAGTTTGCAGCCTGCTTAATTAGAATTTTATTTCAGGTAAAAAAGTTAAGGCATTATTTATCATCGATTCAGAAAATTTAATTTATATTTTATTTAAAATAAAAAATGAATCGCCAACAACTGGCTGATCAAATCCGGGAAAAACAAACTTGTCTTTGTATCGGATTGGATCCGGATATGGAAAGGCTCCCTTCTGTGCTACGTCAAGGTAAAGAACATCCCGTGCTGGCGTTTCATCGGGCTATTATTCAAGCAACAGCGCCTTATTGCGTAGCATACAAGCTAAATACAGCTTTTTATGAAGCATTGGGTTCCACGGGCTGGCAACTGCTGGAACAAACCCTGGAACTGATACCCGATACGCATTTTAAAATTGCCGATGCCAAGCGGGGCGATGTGGGACATACTGCCCGGCAATATGCCCGTGCTTTTTTTGAAACCCTTGGATTTGATGCTGTAACGGTTTCGCCTCTGCTAGGAAAAGACAGTGTGCAGCCTTTTCTGGATTATACAAACAAGTGGACTATTCTGCTGGGACTTACTTCCAATCCCGGCAGCCAGGATTTCCTGCAGCTGCCCTGTGGCGATGTTTATCTGTATGAACGCATCATGCAACAGGCCTCTGGCTGGGCTTCTGCGGATCAACTGATGTTTGTCGTGGGTGCTACCTGGCCATACCAGCTTCAGCAATTGCGGCAACAGTTTCCCGATCACTTTTTCCTTGTACCAGGTATTGGTGCGCAAGGAGGCGATCTGCACACCATTCTTGAATCCGGACAAGCGCAAAGCGATGCCGGATTGCTGATCAATGTATCCCGAGCTGTGCTGTACGCTTCTACCGGAAATGATTTTGCCTCTGCAGCAGCCGAAAAAGCGGCTCAGTATGCCCGGCAGATGGCGGGTTATCTGCACAGGAGAAAATGACAATCATCCACTTCCAGCTTTCACAACTGCAGAAACTCAACAAACTATTCGTATTTTGCTACCCTAAAGTTAGCCTGCATGAAAACGGATTTGTTTCAATCACCCGATTATTTTCAGATCGATGATCTGTTAAGTGAAGAACACAAGTTGATTCGGGAGTCTGTGCGTCAATGGGTAAAAAAAGCCGTTAGCCCCATTATTGAAGATTGCTGCCAGCGGGCGGTTTTTCATAAAGATTGGTTCCCCCAAATGGGTGAACTGGGCTGCCTGGGCCCCACCATTCCTCAGGAATACGGCGGTGCCGGACTGGATGAAATTGCTTACGGCCTGATGATGCAGGAACTGGAACGAGGCGACAGCGCCGTACGCTCCGCTGCATCTGTGCAAGGTTCACTGGTGATGTTCCCGATTTTCACTTATGGCAGCGAAGCACAAAAAAGAAAATATCTTCCGGCTCTTGCAAAGGGTGAAATGATCGGCTGCTTTGGACTTACCGAGCCCGATCATGGCTCCAATCCGGCAGGCATGACCACCCGGCTTACTGACCAGGGAGATTATTTCATCCTGAATGGCAGCAAAATGTGGATTTCCAATGCTCCCGTAGCCGATATCGCCGTTGTCTGGGCAAAAGATGAACAGGACCAGATCCGGGGAGTGATTGTAGAACGCGGCATGGAAGGATTTTCCACACCAGAAACCAAAGGTAAATGGAGCCTGCGGGCCAGCGCAACAGGGGAACTGGTTTTTGATCAGGTAAAAATTCCGAAGGAAAATCTGCTGCCGGAGGCCCGCGGCCTAAAAGCTCCATTAAGCTGCCTGTCGTCTGCCCGCTATGGCATTGCCTGGGGAGCGGTCGGTGCAGCTATGGATTGCTATGATACCGCCCTGCGTTATGCCAAAGAACGGAAACAGTTTGGCAAACCTATTGCCGGCTTCCAGCTGATTCAGAAAAAACTGGCCGAAATGATCACGGAAATCACCAAAGCCCAGCTGCTGAACTGGAGGCTCGGTACGCTGAAAAATGCCAAAAAGGCCACACCGGCACAAATATCTATGGCCAAACGCAACGCCTGCGAAATAGCCGCCCGCATTGCCCGTGATGCTCGGCAAATTCTGGGAGCCATGGGTATTACCGGCGAATATCCGGTAATGCGCCACCTGATGAACCTGGAAAGCGTGATTACCTACGAGGGAACCCACGAAATTCATTTGCTGATTACAGGTGAAGATATTACCGGTATCAATGCATTTGTGTGATGAATATGCGCGTTTTTCTGTGGGGATTTATGGGTTCAGGCAAAACCTTCCTGGGCAAGTCTCTTGCTGATGCCCTCCAGGTTCCGTTTTATGACCTGGATGCAGAGATTGAAACTGCTACCGGAAAAACCATTTCCACCCTTTTTGCCGAAAAAGGAGAACCCTGTTTCCGGGCACTGGAAACAGATACGCTGCATACTTTCCAACACAAACCAGCTTTTATCCTGGCCTGTGGCGGCGGTACACCCTGCCATGCCGACAATGCCGCATGGATGAAAAAACAGGGCATCACTGTATGGCTCAATCCACCCGTGGAGGTGCTGGTCAAGCGGCTGCTACCTGAAAAGCAGCACAGACCCTTGCTTGCCCAGGTACCGGATGCACAACTGGAAACGGTGATCCGAGAAAAACTTGCGCAACGAAGCACTTATTATAGCCAGGCTCATCTGATCATCCGGGATGAACACGTGGATATCTCTGCATTCAAAAATCAGTTGCTGCTGATGGCCAGGCAATACATGGCATCCAATCCTCATCCTTGAAAAATATGTATCTATGACCGCAAAACTCACCTTATTCATCTCTTGTCTGTTCGGTGCCCTCAGCGTAGCCCTTGGTGCTTTCGGTGCACATATCCTGAAATCCCTGCTTACGGACGATCAACTGAACATCTATGAAACTGCAGTCCGTTATCAGTTTTACCACAGCCTGGCATTGCTTGCAACAGGAGTGCTGATGTTGTATGGCCAGACACATGCATACCGGCTGATGTGGTCATCAGCTTCAGCATACGCTTTTCTGATCGGACTGATCCTGTTTTGCGGTTCATTGTATTTGATTATTTCTCTGCAATATCATCATCTGTCAGTTCCATGGTGGGTGGGTGTAATTACACCCATAGGAGGTTTATGTTTTATATTGGGCTGGATTTTTCTTGCTCTTTCTGTGCTGAAAGTATAATTTCATGAAGCAGATACTTTCGCAAAAGACAACCCACATGTATCAAAATCTCAGGGTATCTTTGTGAGGAAATGATTATGGGAAAAAATCGGTTAAAATCAGAGCAATTACTTTCCCAGCCGGCAGCAGCCAATCTGAAAAAAGAAGCTGCCGGTAAAAAGCAGATGCGTAACAACACAAAAAAAGAAAAAACTTCTGCAAAATCTTCTGCATCAAAAGAAAACACGAAAAACACCTCATCACCCAAACGCAATCACAAGCTGCTGGCCATCTTCAGCTGGCTCATCTGTATTTTTTTATTCATTGCTTTCACTTCCTATCTCTTCACCTGGAAAGAAGATCAGGATAAAATATTTTCACTTTCCTATCACATCCTGATAAACAATGATGCGACGGTGCAGAATCTGCTGGGCAGGCTGGGAGCCTATATCAGTCATTTCTTTTTCTATGAAGAAATTGGAATAGCATCTTACTTTCTGTGTTATTTGTTTTTCATTATTGGAGTGAATCTGCTGGTGGGGAGAAGAATATTTCGTATTTCATCCCAGATTTTTTTCATTGTATCCGGTATCCTCTATGTTTCCACGGCTGCCGGTTTTCTGATGCATGTATTCAACTACAGCGGGTTCCCTTTTGCCGGTGCATTGGGCATCTTCATCAGTGATTACCTGATTCACTTCATCGGTGCATTGGGAACATTCATTTTGCTGATTTTAACAGCCGTTGGCTATCTGGTCTGGAAATTTAATGTAGATATTACCCTTCCTTCTTACAAAACACAACCACAGGAGCTACATACAGAGCAAACAGAAGAACCCGTTCAAGCTGCAGCATTTGCATCTGCCCCCACAGCACCCACCATCAACGAATGGCTGGGCGAACAGATGCGCTCGCAAAACGAAGATATGCAGCTGATTGAAAAACCGGAACAGGCACCGCAACCGGAAGCAGAAGAAAAACCGGTTGTACCGCATCAATCATCATCCGCTGCTACCACACCAACAGCAAAACACGATGTGGAACTGGAAATCAAACCTCCGGTGAAAGACGATGCACCGCAACCGGAAGCAACCGCCAGGTTAACCCAGGAGCCTTATGAGCCAACCCTCGACCTGCGCGATTACCAATATCCTTCCCTCGATTTGCTGGATGATCATGGCGCTGAAACCATTGTACAGGACAACGAGGAACTGAAAAAAAACAAGGAACAAATCATCAACACCCTGAAAAACTATGATATTGATATTCGTAAAATAACCGCTACTGTAGGTCCTACGGTTACCTTGTATGAAATTGTACCTGCAGCCGGTGTGCGTATTTCACGTATCAAAAATCTGGAAGATGATATTGCACTGAGTCTTTCAGCCCTGGGAATCCGGATCATAGCGCCCATTCCCGGAAAAGGCACCATAGGTATTGAAGTACCCAATGAGAAAAAAGCTACTGTATCCATCCGCACTTTGCTGGCATCCGAAAAGTTTCAGCGCACCAATATGCAGTTGCCCATAGCCCTGGGTAAAAAAATTGACAATGAAAACTTTATTGTAGATCTTACCACCATGCCTCATCTGCTGATGGCTGGTGCAACTGGGCAGGGTAAATCGGTCGGTATCAATGCCATTCTGGTTTCGCTGTTGTACAAGAAACATCCGTCCCAACTTAAGCTGGTATTGATTGATCCGAAAAAAGTAGAGCTTTCATTGTACCGAACTATTGAAAAACATTTTCTAGCCAAACTGCCCGGAGAAGAAGAGGCTATCATTACCGATACCAAAAAAGCTATTCACACGCTTAATGCGCTATGCATTGAAATGGATATCCGGTATGATTTGCTGAAGGAAGCTGGAGCGCGCAACATCAGGGAATACAACGAAAAGTTTGTGCACCGGAAGCTGAATCCGGAAAAAGGACATCGTTTCCTGCCGTTTATTGTGCTGGTGATCGATGAATTTGCGGATCTGATCATGACGGCCGGAAAGGAAATTGAAATGCCTATTGCCCGGCTGGCGCAGCTGGCGCGTGCCGTGGGTATTCATCTGATTATTGCTACCCAACGGCCTTCCGTGAATATCATCACGGGTATTATCAAAGCCAATTTTTCCGTACGCATTGCTTTTAAGGTAAGTTCAAAAGTAGATTCCCGGACTATCCTGGATACAGGTGGTGCCGAACAGCTGGTGGGCAAGGGCGATATGCTGATTGCCTATTATGGCGATATTGTGCGTTTGCAATGTGCCTTCGTGGATACGCCTGAAGTGGAGCGGGTGGTGGAATTCATTGGTCGCCAGCGGGGATATACCGAAGCTTATCTGTTGCCCGAATATGAGGATGAAAAAGAAAATCAGCCCAACTCCCTGCAACAGGCCGATCGGGATCCATTGTTTGAAGAGGCTGCCCGCATCATTGTGGCGACACAACAAGGTTCTACATCCTTGCTGCAACGCAGAATGAAACTGGGTTACAACCGCGCCGGCCGTTTGATGGATCAGCTGGAAGCCGCAGGTATCGTGGGCCCTAGCATGGGTAGCAAAAGCCGGGAAGTATTGATTAAAACAGAAGCAGAATTAGAACAATATTTGCAGAAAATATTATGAATATCATGTAAAAAACGGTTGACTATGAAATTATGTGCTTGGTTGTTAATCGGAATTACACTGGCAGCAACGGGTTATGCCCAGCAGATGACACCTTACGGACAAAGTGATCCCAAGGCAAAAGCTGTGTTGGATGCGCTAAGTAAACAATACAAAAGTTATCATTCCATCAAAGCTGCCTTTAAATTGCAGGTCATCAATCCTGATGGGAAAATTGCCGATCAGCGAAGCGGTGTGGCCATTTTGCAGGGGAATGCCTACCATATCCAAATCGGTGACCAGGAGCTGATCAGTGATGGTACAACAACCTGGAATTACAGCAAAGAAACCAACGAAGTGCAGATTAATCGCTATTCACCTGACAATAGCCTGATTTCACCTACCCGCTTATTTACCGATTTTTATGATCAGGATTTTCTTTATCGCCTGATGCCCGATACGCGTGAAAAAGGCCGCGTGTATCAACATATTGAAATGACACCTTTTGATAAATCCAAATCTTTCTTCCGGGTTGATTTAACCATTGATAAAGCAAAGAAACAAATCGTTAAAGCTGAAATTTATGACAAGAGCGGGGTGCATTATGTGTACAGCGTTCAGCAATTTACACCCAATGTAAAAGTGCCTGGGCAAACTTTTACCTTCAATCCCAAATTACATCCGGGTATAAGTGTGGTTGATCTGAGAACTTGATCAATCATCCAGCAAAGCCGCCAGATGATATAATTCATATCTGCGGTTGGGATATTCACTTTGCGGATAACATTTTGCCAGTTCACGAATCAGCTTCTGAATAATTTGTTTGTTGCTGAGAGGTTCGTAATACCGGTCTGTCTCTACTGCATCTATGCGTTTGAGATAAGTTTCAATATCTTTATGCGAATAAATTTGTCCCTGAACAGGATCAATGAAAAACTGAATCCGGCTTTGCGGCGAAGCCGTTCTGGCATATAACCAGGGAGCATCTTCCATTTCAAAATAAGCCAGTACATATTGTTGTGGAATCTGGACTGCCCGGACGGGAATATCCAGTTTTTCACACAGATACTGATACAAAATGCCGATAATAATGGAACTTCCTTTTCTGCTTTCAACGAGCTGATGAATAAAGAAATGATTCTTTTGTTTGTAATGCTTGTCGGTGCTTTCAATTCCCTTAATGCCGAAATAACTGTACAGCATGCCATTCATCACATTGATCTGTTCAACAGGTGTCAGATAGTTATTCAGCTCTAGCCAGATGTTGCGTTTTAATTTCTCAATACTTTTAAGTATCTGTTCTTCTGCAAGATCAGGATACTGATATTTATCAACGAGCAAAGCACCTTTGAGCAAATCATTGGGTTGGCCGGCCCATGCCTTCATAGCGGCAAGCAATTCCTGGAGATGCACACGATGAATAAGCCATTCAATGCGTTCCTGGATGGCTTCGTTGGGGGTGTTTTCCCAAACGGATTCCAGACTTGGAATAATATCTTTACCCAGATGCACAAGCCGATCGGCTACCGTATCGAATACTTCCTGATCCGGATCATCGAGCAGATGCAGCAAAGCATTGATTTCTCTTTCATCGGCCATACCCAACAAAGATAAATTTATTTTTTTGAAGGCGTATTCCTTCTTGCAGCCCTTCTGGTTTTACTGGATGCCGGAGTGGATTGGATAATCTGCTCGCAGATTTCCAAGGTAAGCTGTTCCGGCTTATCCTGCCATTCCTTTGGCAGACGATAATTCTGATTGCCTTTTTTCAGATAAGGTCCGTAGGGTCCGCGCAGAATCTGAATATCGGAACCATCAAACTGCCTGATGATTTTTTTATCGGAATCGGCCTGTTTTTCGACAATCCAAGCGGCTACTTCATCCAGCTCCACGGTGTAGGGATCCATGTCTTTACGCAGAGAATAGAATTTACCGTCGTATAATGCATACGGTCCATATCTGCCAATGTTGATCACTACTTCCTTGCCATCAATTTCGCCAATGCTGCGTGGCAATTTGAAAAGTTCAAGTGCTTCCTCCAGGGTAATGGTTTCAATACTTTGTTCTTTTTTGAGTTTGGCAAACCGGGGTTTTTCCTGCCCATCGGCGTGGCCAATCTGCACCATAGGTCCGTAACGACCCATGCGGGCATACACAGGCTTACCGGTTTGGGGATCATCACCCAGATAACGTTCACCTTTTACTTTCTCAGCTGTTTCAAGTGTTTTTTCCACTTCCTGGTGGAAAGGCTTGTAAAACTGATCAATCATTTGGTTCCATGGCTTGCGTCCACGGGCTATTTCATCGAATTCCTCTTCAATTTTTGCCGTGAAGCCATAATCCATGATGTTTTCAAAATATTGATTCAGGAAATCAGTCACTAGCATACCCAGATCTGTGGGGAATAATTTTCCTTTTTCAGCTCCAACGATTTCCTCTGCTACTTGCTCAGCAACTTCATTGCCCTGAAGTGCAAATATGCGATAAGGTCTTGGTGTACCCTCCTTATCCCGTTTTTCGACATATTTTCTTTTCTGGATGGTGGAGATGATAGGAGCATAGGTTGAAGGCCTGCCAATGCCCAGCTCTTCCAGCTTTTTCACCAGGCTGGCTTCTGTATAACGGGCCGGCGGACGTGTAAATTTTTCAACAGCCTGAAGCGAAATCAGGCGAAGCACCTGACCTTTTTGCATAGGCGGGAGCATGCCTGCTGCTTCTTCATTTTCATGTTCATCATCATCTTTGCCTTCCAGATACACTTTCAGAAAGCCATCGAATTTAAGCACTTCTCCGGTTGCAATCAACTCGTATGCAGACGTGGAAATACCAATATGCACAATTGTTTTTTCCAGCTGGGCATCGCTCATCTGGCTGGCTACAGTACGCTTCCAGATGAGTTCATATAATTTGCGGGTATCTGCATCGGGAATAGTGGTCACTTGCATATCCGTTGGGCGGATAGCTTCATGGGCCTCCTGTGCGTTTTCATTTTTATTTTTAAATACCCGATGCTGATAATAATCCTTGCCGTATTGCTGGTGAATGACGTTGCGAATAGCTTCATGCGCTGTATCCGAAAGATTTACGGAATCGGTACGCATGTAGGTAATCTGACCGTTTTCATAAAGTTTCTGTGCCAACAACATGGTCTTGGCAACCGAATAGCCCAGTTTACGGCTGGCCTCCTGTTGCAGGGTTGATGTGGTAAAAGGCGGGGCCGGACTTCTTTTGGCGGGCTTGATTTCAATGTCTTTCACCTCATAGCGGGCACCTGCGCAGGAATGCAGGAAATTACGCGCCTCTTCTGCACCGGGTATTTTGTTTTGTCCGACGGCTTTAAAATTCCATTCTTTTCCACGGGCATCTGGAGCTGAGAATACGGCCTCAACCTGAAAACTGCTTTCGGGCTTAAAGGCCTGAATTTCCCGCTCCCGTTCCACAATCAGGCGCACGGCTACCGATTGCACGCGTCCGGCGGAAAGCGCATTTTTCATGCTGACCTTTCGCCAAAGCAGGGGAGAAAGCTCAAAGCCTACAAGCCTGTCCAATACCCGACGTGCCTGCTGGGCGTTCACCAGATTCATATCAATGGTCCGGGGTTGCTGAACAGCCTTTTCGATGGCGGGTTTGGTGATTTCATGAAACACAATTCGCTTGGTAGTAAGTGGGTCCAAACCCAGCACCTCTGCCAGATGCCAGGAAATAGCCTCACCCTCGCGATCCTCATCCGTCGCAAGCCACACTTCCTTAGCCTTTTGTGCAAGCTTTTTCAAATCCTCTACAATCTTTTTCTTCTCAGGCGGAATCACATAAATGGGCTGATAGTTGTGCTCAATGTCCACGCCCATCTCCTCTTTATCCAGATCGCGGATATGACCAAAGCAGGATTTGATTTCAAACTCATCACCCAGTATTTTCTGAATGGTTTTTGCCTTTGCCGGTGATTCCACAATCAGTAAATTTTTTGCCATAATGCTATTTTATTTTCTACATGTACCGAACAACATAATCGGACTTCCGAATTCTGCAAGTATAGAAAAATAATATGATGATTATAAAAATATAGCAAAAAACTGACGGCTTACCTGGTGTTATTTGATTTTTTTTAACGCTGTTTACTGTTTCTGCTGGCTCTGTGCGTAAATTTACAGCACTAAAAATTTACAGCACTAATAGGATGTCATGCGACTGGTTATCATAGGTTCAGGAAATATAGCTCATTTTTTTGCCTCCTGCTGGTCGGGACCACATCAAATCATCCGGATCATCAGCCGGAATCCGGCACACGCCAGTGCATTGGCTCATGCATTTCATGCCAGCTATGGCACCAGTTATGATGAAATTCCACCTGATGCAGATGCATGCATACTGGCTGTAAATGATGATGCATTGACCGAAATAGCTGCAAAGTTAAGATTATCTCATCAACTGGTTGTACATACTTCTGGATCCGTGTCCATGGAAATTTTGCAGAAAATATCATCTCATCACGGAGTTATTTATCCTCTGCAGACCATACGCTCGGGTATTCCCGTCAGGCATGCATTTCCCGTGCTCATAGAAGCCAGTGATCCGGAAGCTAGACAGCTGATCCGCATGCTTGCAGGCCATATAAGTGATAAAATCTTGGAAGCAGATGCTGCCAAACGCAGGCAATATCATCTGGCAGCCGTTTACACAAATAATTTTGTATATCATTTGATGACTCAGGTAAAATGGTTTTGCGAAACGCATGAGCTTGCCTTTGATCTGCTCTTGCCTTTGTTGCATGAAACCATCACGAGAATTATTGACTATCCACCCTTCAGCCAGCAAACCGGTCCGGCAAAACGAAACGATCAGCAAACTATCCAAACGCATGAGCAAATGCTGGCTGATCATCCTGCATTGCTCGAGTTATACCGCGTATTTACCGATCAGATCAGAAAACTTTATTCCGATGCATAAATCCATTACCACAGAAAAATTGTTGGAGTTATTTGCAAATATCCGCACGTTTATATTTGATGTAGATGGCGTGATGACAGATGGAAGACTATGGCTCACAGAAAACGAAGAAAACATTTGCCAGATGCATATCCGCGATGGTTATGCTCTTCAGCTGGCAGTGAAAAAAGGCTATCGTGTAGCTGTTGTTACCGGCAGGGCATCGCAGGCAGTTGTAGTCCGGCTGCATTATCTGGGTATTGAAGATATTTTTACGTCCATCAGCGATAAGTTGATTTGTGTGGAACAATATATGCAACTACATGGTCTGCAACCGGATTCTGTATTGTATATGGGTGATGATATGCCTGATTTACCGGTTATGCAGCGGATAGGATTGCCTGTTTGCCCGGCCGATGCTGCTGATGATATAAAACGAATGGCTTTTTATATCTCTCCATTAAAAGGCGGTGAAGGATGTGTAAGGGATGTGATTGAAAAAACCCTCAAAATACAGCAGAAATGGACTGGATAATTGACGATCAGATGACCTTGATCCATGAATGAATCTGTAAGTTAGCCGTATGCAAAAAATACGAAACTGGAAATATTTTTTCAAGCTCATCCGATATCCCAATCTGCTGTACATTATTGGTACACAGTATCTGTTGCGCTATGCCCTGATGAAGCCCGTATTTCAGCATGCAGGACTAGATTTCAGCTTGTCAGATGCTGGTTTTACATGGCTCGTTTTTTCCACCATCTGTATTGCCGCAGCCGGATATATCATTAACGATTATTTTGATTTAAACATTGATCAGATCAACAAACCCGGAAAGGTTATCATTGACCGCTATATCCATCGCCGGTGGGCCCTTGCCTGGCATAGCATACTGAATCTGATAGGTCTCATTATTGCCGTTTATCTCTCCTGGCATCTGCACAGCTGGTGGATGTGGTTATGTCAGGCCATTTGCACCATTCTGCTTTGGTTTTATTCCATACATTTCAAACGATTACCTTTAGTTGGCAACCTGATTATTTCAGGATTGACCTCATTTACAATTATTGTATTGCTCATTTATGAACCGCAGTTTTACAAATTTCCGCAAGCTAAGATGCTTTGGTCTCTGAACAGATTGATATGGCTGTATGCAATATTTGCTTTTCTGCTTTCCATGGTGCGTGAAATAGTAAAAGATCTAGAAGATTTGTTTGGCGATAGCAAGGAAGGATGCCGCACGGCACCCATCGTATGGGGCATTCAGGCATCAAAAATAATGGCTGTAGGTATTTTGATTGTATTTGAATTGCTGATGATTTATTGTATCTCTCAGGCCTTCCGGTTTCAATGGGTTATGGCCGGAGTGTATTTAATTCTGCTGGTATGGTTTCCGGTATTGCTGATAATGTTTTATCTGATACGAGCAATTGCTGTGCGGAATTATCATGTAGTCAGCCAGCTGATTAAAGGTGTGATGCTTACCGGCATCATCTCCATGGCTGTATTATATTTGTATCTGTAGCTCTGCCAGTTGATATGTACAATCAGAATCAGATGTCGTTTATTTTAGCCTCGGGTTCTCCCAGAAGAATCAGCTTATTGAAACAAGTTGGTTATGATTTTCAGGTCATTGTTTCGCATACGGATGAAAATTTTCCGGATATGCTGCCTGCAGAAGAAGTGCCTGTATATATTGCCCGGAAAAAAGCCGCCGTGGTGGCGGAGCAGCAACACGACAATCATTTGCCAGTATTGGCTGCTGATACCGTAGTAATTCTCGGACAGGAAATTATTGGCAAACCTGTATCAGAAGAGCAGGCTGTAGCTATGCTCAAAAAACTTTCGGGGAAAATGCATAGAGTTATGACGGGTGTGGTGCTCATGCATGATCAGAAAGTCATGACCTGTACGGAAGAAACGAAGGTTTGGTTCAAAGAGCTGAAAACAGATGAAATCCTGTATTATGTCAAGCATTTTCAGCCTTATGATAAAGCGGGAGCTTATGCCATTCAGGAATGGATCGGATTGACAGGTATTATCCGCATTGAAGGTGATTATTACAATGTCATGGGGTTACCGGTTCACAAGGTCATGGACATGCTTCAATCATTAGGCATATTTCCATTATATGCCGAAAGATCGGCAAGTGGCAGTTCTACATAAAAAGTCGTTCCCTGTTGCCATTGGCTTTCAAACCAGATCCGGCCATTCCACTGTTCCACAATGCGCTTGCACATCGCCAGTCCAAGCCCCGTTCCGCTGCTTTTGGTCGTAAAATTCGGAAAAAAGATTTTTGATTTCAGTTCATCAGGAATTCCTGTACCATTGTCCTTTATCATGACACATACTTTTCCGTCATAATCTTTAATCGCAACTTCAATGACGCCTTTTTTATGTTCAGGAATTGCCTGAAAAGCATTCTGCAGCAAGTTGTTGAATAGACGGTTGATAGCTGTTTTATCAGCTTCCATCCAATAATTTTTTTCCGGTGCATCATAAATCAGCAAATGATGCTCATCATTCTGATACAGATGAATAACAGAATCCAGCACTTCATTCAGGAGAAACAATTCCTTGTGATCACCTGATATTCTTGCAAATGCAGAAAAATCAGAGGCAATGAGTGCTAGGTGTTCAATTTGTTCAACCAGCATGTGTGTGGTTCTCAGCGTGAGTTCCTCCACATTGGGTGCATGTTCACGAATAGCCCTCTGCAGGTGTTGCAAGCTTAATTTCATCGGTGTAAGCGGATTCTTGATTTCATGTGCAACCTGCCGGGCCATTTCACGCCAAGCCAGTTCACGCTCACTTCTGGCAAGTGCTTCAGCACTTTTTTCCAGCTGACGTACCATCTGGTTGAATTCTTTTACCAACATACCAATTTCATCATTACGGTTCCATACGATTTGTTCGTTGGTTTTATTCAGGCGGATGTTTTTCATTTTCTCTGCAATGAATGTAAAGGAACCTGTAACATAGCGGGTAATGAACAAAGCCAGCAGACCAGACAGCAGAAACATGAATGCATTCAGATTGATAAGTGCCATCAGAAAATTTGAAATTTCCTGATTTAGTTCACGCTGAGACGCAAAGAAAGGTATGTTCAGATAAAATATAGCCTCGCCGGCCTGATTTAAAATGGGAACATAACCAGAAAGGAAATACAGCTTACCAATGTGCTCCGGATGAATATACTGTACCATATTCTGCACATGCAACTGATAATATGCCTCCGGATTCATTTTGGATGATAACAAATTGCGGTCAAAAAGCAATTGTTCTGTGGAAAGCTGAATATTTCCATCAATATCATATAAGTTAACATCTACCCCGTGAATATCAGCTACTTTGAAAATCTGTTGCCTGATAATAGGATCATCAGGTGATTCTGTGAGCAAAAACGTTGAGTCTGGTTTGCTTAATAAATGATGCTGATCAAAAATTTCCCTGATATCCTGTGTAAGGACATTCAGATTTTTAGTTAGTTGATCCTGTTGGTTTTTATGATATCTGTCAATGAAAAGAGATATTGTTGATATACCTAAAATAATAAAAGAAAATACTACGGTAAATATAATTACAAACTGAATCTGCGTGCGCAACGTAATGCGCATATAGTTACGCAGATGATCCCATTTCATTCCGGCTTTTACCAACAAATACAAAATTCTGTACATCCCTGCCAGAATCAAAAAAATCAGAAACAAATAAGCTACCAGGGTTACGAACTCAATAAATGCACGGTTTCGTTTGGAAACAACAATCAATCTGTTATTACCTGCTTTATACCATAGTTGTGAATAACCTCCCTCATTGCGAAATTCATATTCTGTCAGCGGAATATCAGCTGGGCTGATAGATACCGGAAAAGGAATATCGTTGTAATGATATACCAGAACATTATTTTCATACACAGCGTAGGAATAATCCCCCATATTCACCTGCGGCTGATTATCATCAGAGGATAGCAACACAGGAAATATTGCCAGATTCTTCTGCGTTTTCGGAGTAAGCTCATAAAACAAATATCCGCCGGGTTGTATTGGATTTGTATCCTGTGAAATAATTTTTTCACCAAAATAATGATAATGGTTGTAGCCAGTTTCATAGTAAAATAATTTCCCAGATTGTTGATCTGTTTCATTTCCTGCAATTGGCCTGGCTTTCAGCAGCAAAATACTGCGAATAGCTGAATAGCTGAGGGTATCATTATTAAATAATGGTTGATAACCTGCATTAAATGTGTAAATATGAATATCAAATTTGCTGATGAAGCTATTAAAATAGGTATTCAGCAAATAATTCACGAGAATATGCTTCGTAACGGGAGTTGGTGCAATAAAAAATTGTTGGATAAAAGTATCGCGCTGAATCCTGCTGGTAATATCGCTCAGAAAATATTCTGTATCCGGATCCTGAGGTTTGGCAAGGTTGATGGCCAGAAGCCTGCGATTATCCTTTTCTCGCTGGTTGTTGAAATAAATCAGAATAGCTGTTGTACTTAAAGTAAGCAACAGCAACCAGCTGACAAAAGGATTGAGTATCCATTTTTTTTGCAATGCATAATCAATCAGATCCAGCATCATGATATAGAAGATTGCCCAGAGCATCAGCACAAGATCATATCCAATGGCCGGATCATTCATATGAAACAAGAGCCAGATAAGGCCTATGGCGCCCAGTAAGGTGTATTTCCGGTCGAATTCCCGTTGATGCAGCTGAGATAAAAATTCATTGAACGTACGGGAGAGGAAAAAGAAACAATAAATAATAAGTCCGATGGTTATAAAACCAACCAAGCTATACACATTGTTGATACTATAAAAATTGGTAACATCAAATGATATTCTTGAATCTATAACCAGGCTTCTGATGAGATCAGAAAACAGCTGAGCCAGGTAAAGCAATGCAAACGAACAAACAACAGCCAGCCCATAGGTTTGCACGGGATTCATATCCGGTAGCCTGGCCTTTTGGTACTGACTTCTGAAAAACAAAATAATCCACACCAGCAGGATGGCATTTATGAGTACATCACCCAATGATTTGAGCACAGTACTGGACGCATACACCTGTGCATTAAATAAACCAAATTCACGATAATGAAAGGGGAAGGGGAACAGATAGCTGATTATTCTCAGCAACAAAACCACTGCAATCAGGAAAATCAGTCCGTGCCAGCGTTTCCCGTGAGCCGAGAGGAAAGATGCGAACAGATTCAGAAATATACCCACGCATATCCAGGCCAGTACTTTCAGCAAAACGCTTAACATAGCCTGCTGATGAACAGTTACAGAAGGCTGTTTATCAAGATAACACAATACCTTTCCTTCGCGATTATAAAGCGGAAATGAAGTAGGAGAGCGAGTAATGGTATACAGATGGGGAGGCAGCTGGGGCTCTCCCCAGAAGGATGCCTGCAGATATTTGTTTTCCTTGAAATAACTTTCATAAACCGGCAGCAGTGCAATCAGGGTTTTCTCTCCGGCATAGAGTCCACCCAAATTCTTTATTATCAATTCAAAACTACCCCGATCATTCTGGAGATAGTAACTCCCTTCGCTCAACTGAAGGGCAGATGACGGAACGTTGATTCGGTTGGTATTCCAGAACGTTTCCCAGCTGTCGGAGAAAATAAACAAATAAATTCCGGTACGATCGGGATCAAGTTCATCCAGCAAATGCTGGTCATAGCTTCTTCGCAGCAGCTGATTGATAAGGGCATTGCGCAGAACAATGCTTTGCACTTTGTTTTCCCGTTCACGCAGATGCTGCTGAATAGAAGCAACAACCCGCTGATCAGAAGAGTAATAAGACCAGTAATGATCAACCAGAAAAGCCAGCGTGAGCAGCCAGGCGGCTCCGATAAGCAGATAGCCATTTCTCCACAAAAAGCGTTTGAAGTCCTGCAGGGAAAACATGTGAATGAGGTTAAACATCTACAGCAAAACTGATCAGATTCAGGCTCCAGATGCCGACTTCACCTTTTCCCAGATGGCATCCATTTCTTGCAGATTCAGTTGCGTAATTTCTTTTCCGGTCTGTTTAATATACTGTTCCATCAACTGAAAACGATTTTTGAATTTGCGGTTAGCCGCTTCCAGTGCTTTTTCTGCATCTACCCGAAGAAATCTTGCATAATTGACCAGGGCAAAAAGCAAATCACCCAACTCTTCCTCGATCTGTTGCTGATGATGCCGGGCAATAGCTTCCTGCAATTCTGCAATTTCTTCCTGTACTTTTTCCCACACTTGATCTGTATTTTCCCATTCAAAACCCACCTGTGCAGCCTTTTCCTGCAGCCTGATAGCTTTTACCAGAGCCGGCAGGGAAGAGGGTACTCCACTCAATACGGATGATTTACCTTCCTGAAGTTTGATTTGCTCCCAGTTGCGTTTTACTTCTTCTGCATTGGCCACTGTCCGTTCACCATAAATATGCGGATGACGCTCTATGAGTTTCTGGCAAAGCTTTTCGATGACCTCTGTAATATCAAATTGTTGCTGTTCACTTGCAATACGCGCATAAAAAACGAGATGCAGCAGCACATCACCAGTTTCTTCACGCAGTGCCTGCCAGTCGCGCAAATCAATGGCTTCTGTGAGCTCATACACTTCTTCAAGGGTGAGCTGACGCAGGGATTCAAGCGTTTGTTTCCTGTCCCACGGGCATTTCTCGCGCAGCTCATCCATGATTGACAACAACTTTTCAAAAGCTTCACCTGCTTTTCCCATACCCGTATATTTCAGTTCAATCGGGTAAAGTTAAAGGTTGCTGGCTGAAAGAAAAAAACATTATTCCCGACGAAACAAGCCCAGCAGCAAAAAGATAATGGCGAAAGCCAGTGCCAGATGCACAAAGCCATGCAGGGCAAACAGGAATACAGATAGTAACCAGAACAATACCAGAATGGCAGCCAGCAGGTAAAATAAGGCACGCATAGGGAATAAAATTTTGATGAATTTAGTCAAATTTCTCTGAAAATGTTTGCAAAAAAGAGTATGAATCTCTTTCAGCTTAACCGGGTGAGGCTTATCTTTATCCGGAAAAACCGGATGGATCAGCATGCTAAAATTCAGATCCTATTTTCGTTTCCTTCGCCTTTTGCTGCGCATGCAGCATCAGACAGAGGAAATGCTTCAGCAGCATGAGATTCCACTTAACTGGCTGAGGAGTAAACTCAGCAGGCAGCAGTTTCTAATTCTTTCCGGAATTTTGGTCGGGCTTACCACAGGTTTCGCCAGCGTGCTGTTAAAAACAATCGTGCATTTCATCACCGTGCTTATCACGCACGATTATCATTTTCGTTATCAGTTGATGTTTTATCTGATTTTTCCTTTTTGTGGACTCATTATCACTGCATTTATTGTGCATTACCTGTTCAAAGGGAAAGATGGCAAAGGTATTGCTCCCATTTTATATGAAATTACCCATCATTCAGCCCGGGTGCCGGCTTATAAGATGTACCGGCAGATTATTGCCAGTGGCATCACAATTGGCTTTGGCGGATCGGCAGGGCTGGAAAGCCCGATTGCTGTCACAGGAGCAGCTATTGGTTCCAATTATGCAACTACATACGGTTTGCCGTACAAGGATCGTACGTTGTTGCTGGCAGCTGGATCAGCAGCCGGCATCGCTTCGGCCTTTAATGCTCCCATTGCAGGCGTAATGTTTGCTATTGAAATCATACTTGCCGGAGTGGTATTTTCTGATTTCATACCTCTGATTATAGCTTCTGTGGCCGGTGCCTTGGTTTCAAAAATGATCTTAAATGAACAGATTCTGCTGCATTTCAATCTGGAACAAAATTTTAACTACCGGAACACACCTTTCTATTTGTTGCTGGGAATTTGTTGTGGTTTGTATTCCCGCTATTATGCGCTGATGGCGCATCGCGTGGATCAGTTTTTCAAACGATTTCAAAGCACACATACCATACGAAAAGCTATGGTGGGAGGAGTTATGCTTGCTTTTTGCTGTTTTGTATTTCCCCCTTTGTTCGGAGATGGATATGAATTTGTGAAAACACTTGCCAACGAAGGGCCCAAGCAATTGATGCAGATCAGCCTTTTTGCTCCGCTTATCCGTCACCAATGGGCATGGCTTGCATTCGTAGGAAGTATTGCGCTGGTAAAGGTTTTTGCTACTTCCATCACCATCTATGCCGGTGGCAGTGGTGGTAACTTTGCACCATCGCTGTTTGCAGGTGCTTTTGTGGGTTATTTTTTCTCTCGGTTGATGGTTGATTTGCACATTTTTCCCTTACCTGTGGCCAATTTCACCATTGTGGGTATGGCAGGAGTAATGAGTGGTGTGTTGTATGCACCGCTAACGAGCATCTTTCTCATTGCCGAAGTTACGGGTGGATATGATTTGTTTATCCCACTTATGATTGTATCCACTGCCTCCTATCTCATCGTGAAGCGCTTTTCACCTTATTCTCTGGAAATCAGTGAATACGTTAGGGAAGGGAAAATTTTTACGCGTCGGTACGATAGCAATATTTTATCCATGCTGCAGGTGAAAGATTTGGTAGATTACACAGCGCCCTGCATACGCCCGCATGCAACATGGGATGAGATATTGGCTGCAATTCTGCACGATAATCATTTATGCTGGGCTGTAACAGATGAACAAAATCACCTGTTGGGCATCATTACATTTGAAGATCTGAAAACGCATATCTTACAGTATCAAAACAAAAAATCAGACTTCACGGCTGAAAGCCTGATGAAACAAGTTCCCGTTACTATCCAGATCAATGAAAACATGAATCATGTGATGGAAAAATTTGACGCTTCAGGAGAATGGTATTTACCGGTACTGCGAGGTAAGCGTTATGCAGGCATGCTTTCGAAATCTGCCGTGCTGGATGCTTACCGCATTACCCTGAAGCACTCCATGGAAGGATGATAGTTAGGATTGCTGGTTAATTTGTTCAAATACCTGGCGGATGGTGTCCGTGAAACGGCTTTGAATCATCTGTTCTGCCAGGATAATCATATTCTTGAAAGCCAGTGCGCTAGAAATACCATGGCCGATGATAACGGGCTCGGCTACGCCCAGCACAGGCGTGCCACCGTAATTTTCGAAATTCATCTGATCAATATACGCATCCTGAATGCCTCTGCGGCGGGCAATTTCGTAAAAGGATTCTCCCAGCTTCAGGATCACGTTGCCTGTAAATCCTTCGCAAACAATTACGTCGGCTTTTTCGGAGAACAGATCTCTGCCCTCCACATTCCCGATGAAACGGATGGATGGGTGTTGTTTCAGCAGCGGATAGGTAGCCTGTGCCAGCAGGTTGCCCTTGCCCTCTTCCTCACCGATGTTCAACAATCCTACGCGCGGTTCCGGGATTTGCAAGATATGCCGGGCATAAAGTGTACCCAGCAGGGCAAACTGCACAAGGTTTTCCGGTTTGCAGTCGGCATTCAGACCTACATCCAGCAACACACCGGGCTTGCCGTTTTCGCGGGGTACCAGCGTGGAAATGCTGGGGCGCAGGATACCTTCAATGGTTTTAATGGTATACAGGGTGCCCACCATCATGGCTCCTGTATTGCCTGCGCTGATGAAGGCGTCTGATTTATGTTCGCGCAGCAGATGAAATCCAACGGCAATAGAAGAATGGGGCTTTTCCTTCAAAGCACGCGTAGGAGGTTCGTGCATCCCGATGACTTCAGGAGCATGTACCAGTTCATAGCGGGCTTTGGGAATACCCTGCTGATCAAGCAAAGGTTGAACGGCATCCTGATGGCCAATGAGCAGCAAATCAGCAGGAGAAGAAGTGCTTTCCAGATATAACCGAACTCCTTTTACCGCTTCTTCTGGGGCAAAATCGCCACCCATCATGTCAAGGCTGATGATCATCAGATATGCTTTAAAAACAAAATCCCTGGCTTAATTAGCTTTCCTTGCCCTGCTTTTCCATAACTACCTGGCCGCGATAATACAATTTGTTTTCTACCCAATGGGCACGATGGCGAAGATGAGCTTCTCCAGTGGTGGGATCAATGCTGATGGTACCAGCAGTAGCTTTGTAGTGTGTTCTTCTCTTGGCAGAACGTTGCTGTGAATGTCTCCGTTTTGGGTTTGGCATATCAACTGAATTTTAAATCATTTACGCGGAAATTTTTTATATAACGCATCCCATACAGAAGGTTGAACCGGCATTCCTGACCGGTTGCGCATCTCTTCCAGTTTCTGAATTACCTCCGGATTGCAACCGCTTTCCCCGTTTTCCAGATCCGGATGAATATGCTGCATGGGAATGCTGAGCAGAATAAACTCATGAATCCAGCCCGCCACATTCAGAATAGATTCCGTACGTGAAAGATAACTCACTTCCGGCTCTTCATTTTCATCAATCACCTCTGGATGGTCTACCAGCTTCACGATCTGATCAAATTCTTCCCACAGGGCCAAACGATAGGGCTCTCCGCAACGATCGCATGGAATCGTTACATCGCCGGTTATCGAAAATTTTAACCGAAACAAATGATCATTCTTTTCAAAATCAAGCCCCACATCAATCTGTGAATCAGAGAACTCCGTCACCACCTCATGATCGGCAAAGAACTGATCCGTAATATGATATTGATAATGGTGAATCCCATTTTTCAAACCCACGAATGCAATATCATATTGCCGATCCATCTTCATATCTGCCAGCATTGTTTTAGCTGCTTCACCCTCCCATTCATCCCGCAAAATGGGAATCGTGGCGACAAAATTACAATTTCTTCTTCTATTTTGGAAAGTCATCTGGTTTTAACCGAAAAGTATTCATTAAAAAAACTTAAAAATCCAAAAACTTATTTATATTTTAGCAGTACTTTTGTTTTTGTTAACCAACCTGCGAAAAACCATGATACCCAGAGAATCCCGCTCTCCTATGAAAAAGCGTGATTTGCCTGCAATCATTCACGCGCGTAGGATACAGAAGTCGAAGCACATGCCTGTAGAAACTGCCATATCTTATCCGGCCGATGTGCTGGCCAATTTTCCTCTTATCCGGCTCATCGAACAATCTTCCATTGGATTTTTACTGAGTGATGCTTCGGACCGTTTTTGCTGGCAGAATGCTGCCCTGGAGGAGGCAATGGCCCGTTTGTTTCCGGATGTGCACCTGATTGGTAGCTCATTTTCCGAAAGTTTTGCCAGGATCAAGCCTTTGCTGAAGCATGCGGATGAGGTGTATGCCGATCTGCGACAGATGCTTCTTTCACGTACGGAAAAAGCTGCCTACGATATAAAGCTTGCCAAGGGTGGCATGATTTCCCTTACTTATTTGCCTTTATTTGTGGAGGGACAATATGTGGGTGGGCTATGGGCTATCGTTAATTTGAACAGAAAAGGCCGGGTTTATCAGATAGCCCGGCTGGATATGGGTAAATTTCGCACTATCCTGGGATATCTGGGCATTGGTTTTTGCGAATGTACTGCTGATGGCACCATCACGCACGCTTATGACGGATTTTGTGAACTTACCGGATTCGACCAGGAAAGCCTTCGCGGAAAAAATATAGCTGAACTGATTTCCCGTGAAATATCGTCCGCAACAAATCCTCATCGCCCAACCGCGCCACCAGCTTCAAAGGAGCTTGCTATCCGGACAAAGGATGGTAACGAGCGCTGGGTGCTGATGAGCCGTGTGCCTTTATCGGATGAGACCGATCAGGATACGGACGTGATGTACGTATTCATGGATATCACGCCACAGAAAAACTTGCTGCAGGAAATGGAAACTGTTGCTCGGCGCACAGAAGAATCTAAAATAGCCCTCCAGCAGTTCCTGGCAAGCATGAGTCACGAAATCCGTACCCCACTCAACGCCATCATTGGCATGTCGCACCTGCTCTCAGGAACCCGGCTCAGCCCGGAACAAAAAGAATACGTCCATATCCTGCAAAATTCCAGCAACATCCTGCTGAACCTGATATCTGATATCCTCAGTTTTTCAAAGATTGAGTCGGGACATATGGAAGTGCAGCACCGGCAGTTTAATCTGTACGAGCTGGTGCATTCCTTAACCCATACGTTTGAACTGAAAATGAAGAAAAAGCCGGTGAAAATGATTCTGGAATATGACAACCAGCTGAATCATTACCTCATCGGTGATGATATTTTACTCAATCAGGTTTTGCTGAACCTGCTGAGCAATGCGGAAAAATTCACCAAAAAAGGCTCCATCCGGGTTTCGGTAAGGCTGCTGGATATGCCGCAGGAACAGAAAACGGATGATCTGGATTCCAGAATATGGCTGCAATTTAAGGTAGCTGATACCGGCATAGGCATTGAACCAGATAAGATGCACCTGATATTCAAAGAATTCAAGCAGGCACATCGAGCTGAGAGCGTGAAGCTGGGTGGTACCGGGCTGGGGCTGTCTATCAGTAAAAAACTCATCGAGCTGCAGGGAGGAACGATATCAGTTGAAAGTGAAGTGAACAAAGGCACCTGCTTTACCTTTACGCTTCCTTTCATCGACACCGGCATTCCCATTAAAGAAACAACCGAAGTACAAACCGGTGAAGACACCCTTGCAGGCGCGGCTTTCCGGGATACCCACGTGCTGGTTGTAGAAGATAATCCGATGAATATGATGTATGTGACTTCCCTGCTCGATAAAATGAAAATCACGTATGATATAGCAACCGCAGGTGATGATGCCCTGGATATGATCCGGAAACAGCCCTACAATCTCATTTTGATGGATATCAAGATTCCGGTTATTGATGGACTGGAAATATCCAGAATCGTAAGGTCTGAAGATGAAAACCCGAATATTGCCACACCCATTATCCTGATCACAGCTGCCGCTCTGGAAAGTACTGTACATATGGCAAGAGAGTGCGGCATCAACGATCTGCTGCTGAAACCATTTACACCGGAACAACTGTTACATATCATCCGCAAATACTCAAGCGATGACGAAAATGAAGAGGAGGTGAACCTGTATGAAGAAGTGCATCAAAAAATGTATCACTTCAATCCGCGCCTGGATGTGAACTATCTGCAGGAATTATATGAGAACAATATCGAGTACGCTGCCGGCCTGTTTGGAATTTTCATGGAAAATATCCATGCTGACTGGGATGAAATACTTCGGTTAAAAGATTTGCATGATGTGCAGAATCTCTATCAGGCCATTCATAAAATCAAACCCAATTTTGCCATGGTGGGGCTTACCTGGATTGCACAAACTTTGGAACAGGCTGAAAAAGCCATTCGAAGGGAAGATGCATGGCCTGAAGTGGAATCCCTGCTGCTGAAAGCTGATAAGGAACTGGAAATCTATCTGCCGGTAGTGAAAGAAGAATATCAACACCTGCAGGCATTTGTGCAATCGCTGTCCTGAGTGTCTCAGGCATAGGTTTGCAGGATGTCTTTCACCTGATGATAATAACTTCTTCCAAACAACAGCAGATGCACCAGCAGATAATACAGCTGATGCAGGCGCAATCTGCGACGCCAGCCCTGTTCAAGTCGTGCCAGTGTTGCATAAGCTTCAAAAAAATGACGGTCAAACCCACCAAATAAATCAGCCATAGCAATATCCATTTCACGATGGCCAAAATAACTTGCCGGATCATACACAGCGGGCATTCCGTTGTCGCCCACCATAAAGTTTCCGCCCCACAAATCGCCATGCAGCAGAGAAGCTCTGTCGTCGGGTAACAATGCCGGTAATTTTTTTAATACGCTTTCTGCAAGACGCAGGTCTGAAACATCCATCAGTTGCTGGTCAAAAGCCTGCCTAACAAGCGGGCTTATGCGTGCCTCAGCGAAAAATTCAGGCCAGTGCTTCATCAGCGGATTGGGTTGTGGCAATAAACCAATGAAGTTATCTTCCTCAAAGCCATACAGCGGATAGCTTACCTCATGCAACAAAGCAAGCTGTTCTGCAAACAAATCCCAGAACCGAGGTACAGGTTTTCCCTTTTCCATGAACTCCATCAGCAGAAAAGCCCTCCCTTTTGCCTGATAATAAGCAATGGGTTCAGGTACGCGAATGGTACGCGTTTGATGAATTCTCTCCAATGCATGATATTCACAGGCAAACATCCGGTAAGCTTCGGGATGGGTATTGGTCTTGAGAAAATAATTGCCTGCACTGGTATGCAACCGGTAAGCCTCATGAATATCGCCACCTGTGAGCCGGTCAATATGCAAAAGCCGAACGGTGGATTGCTCACTGCCGGCGGATTTATGTAATTTTTCAGCAAGCAAATGACTTATATCCGAAAACCAGGTAACATTGTCAGGGATCATCGCTCAATTATGAATACACTTGTATCTGACCTATTGTTGTTACTGCGGAAATGCCGGCGCTCATGGCACACCCGCTGGCAAATGTATGCTTTTTTAGGCTGGCTGGGGCTGATAGCGCTTGGATGGAGTGCCTGGCTATTTATTCCCGGTTTCCATCTTTTCTGGCTGCACGAGCTTGCGCCAACATGGTGGCAATTCCAGCGCCTGCTCACCGGCTGGGTCCCCTTTAGCCTGGGTGATCTGGGCTATGTGGCTGTTTTGCTTTGGTTACTGTGGCAAATCTATGCCTTTATCCGCAGCTGGATAAGCAAGGGTATGCATTTCAGGATATGGGTCAGGTTGCTGGGGAAGATAGTGCTGGCCACAAGCTTGATGTACGGCTGGTTTCAGCTGGGATGGGGATTTGCCTATCTGTTGCCCCGCATCCAGCAATCATTTCACCTGCAACTGAAATCTTATTCTCATGCTGAATTGCAGGATCTGGCCCGATGGCTGGCTGCTGCAACCAATGCATACTACGTGCAACAGGAACCTGAATCAGAAACGCATCGCATTGCTTATTTCCGGGAAAACATTGTGCCGAAAGCCATGGAAGCTTATCATCAACTGCATCTGACAGGCATGGTAGGCACTTATCATCACCCATCCATAAAACCTTCCTTGTTCCGGACTGCCATGAATTACATGGGCATTGAAGGTTATTACAATCCATTCACCGGTGAAGCGCAGGTGAATACCGATATTCCGCCGGTATTGCTGCCTTTTGTAACCTGTCATGAAATGGCTCATCAGATGGGGTTTGCACAGGAATATGCTGCCAATTTTGTAGGCTTCCTTGCAGCCACCCATGCCCGTGATAGCCTGTTTTGTTATTCAGCATATCTGGATATGTTGCTATATACCTTCAACAGCCTGCGACATTACGGACATGCAGATGACAGCCTGTTTTTGCATCAGCTATGGGGAAGTTTATTGCCGGGTGTGAAACAGGATATCAAAAGTATTTATGCCTATGAACAGGCATACGCCGGCCCTGCAGACAGGTTGATGATGCATGTATATGATGTATTCTTAAAAGCCAATCAGCAACGCCGGGGTATTCACAGCTATCAGCAGGTCATTGCATTGCTTATTCAATACAGAAAACAAATTAAGGAACACGGGTAATTTTGAGCATGTTGGTAGGCAAATGTTCATGCACGGGAATGCTGCCCGTATTGACAACCACATCACCCGAAGAAATGAAACCACGTTCCTTCAGGATCTGAATCTGGTCGAAAATAATAGAGTCCACACTTTCCTCTTCTGCATAATAAAATGCGCGCACGCCCCAGCTGAGGCTCAGCTGATTCACGAGTGAAGGAACTTTGGTAAACACATATAAGGGCGCCTTGGGTCTGTAACTGGATAACATAAAACCCGTATATCCGCTCTGCGTCATGCCTATCAAGGCATCAGCCTTTACATCTTCAGCGATGCGACAGGCATTGTAACACAATGCATCGCTCAGAAATGAAGGTGAATGCGGCTGGGGAATCAGGTTTCGGTTGTAGATAATGTCTTCCTTTTCTACTTCTTCAATGATTTTCTTCATCGTTTCCACTACCAGCACAGGATGCTTGCCAGTAGCAGTTTCTGCACTGAGCATCACGGCATCGGCTCCTTCCAGCACGGCATTGGCTACATCCGTGATTTCGCTGCGATTGGGCTTGGAACGTTCAATCATGCTTTCCATCATCTGGGTAGCCACAATCACGGGCTTAGCGCGATGAATGCACTTGCGGATGATATTTTTCTGAATCATCGGAATCTGTTCAACCGGCAGTTCCACGCCCAGATCGCCCCGGGCAATCATGATGCCGTCTGATTCCAGAATAATTTCCCGGATATTATTTACGGCTTCGGGTTTTTCAATTTTGGCAATGATTTTTATCGGACTGTTTTTTTCTTTCAGTTTGTTCCGCAGGATGATGATATCATTTACGCTGCGCACAAAAGAAAGTGCTACCCAGTCGAGCTGTTGTTCAATAATAAAATCCAGATCCTGCAAATCCTTTTCTGTCAAGCATGGCAGCGAACTTTTGGTATCAGGCAGATTGATGCCTTTTTTGGATGAAAGCACACCTCCAATGACGACTTTGGCTTTTACCAAATTATCGGAAGTAATTTCCACCACACGGGTTTCAATTTTGCCGTCATCAATAAGAATTTTATGTCCCACTTTCACATCCTTGTGAAAATCGGGATATGACACGTAAATTTTTTCGCGGGTACCGATGCATTTTTCCGTAGTAAAGGTGAGGATATCACCAGGAGATACTTCAAGATAATTGTTTTCAATATCTCCGATACGTAGCTTAGGCCCCTGCAGATCGGCCAGGATGGCAATATTGTAAGGTTCAGATTCATTGATGCGCCTGATATGGCGGATGACCTCCAGTTTGTCTTCATGGGTACCATGAGAAAAATTAAGCCGGAACACATTCACACCGGCTTTGACCAGTGCCAGCAGTTGATCATAGGAACTGCAGGCCGGCCCCACAGTAGCCACGATTTTGGTTTTATGGGTGGAATGCTGTTTGGCAGCACGATGATCCATTTGTTTGTGGAGATACTTGGAGATATCAGACATGGTGTTCAATTTTTTAACTAGCTAAAATGCGAATCATCTGAAACCATTCCGGGTCAATCCGGGGTGAGGCTTTTACAGCATTTTCCAACGGAGTGAATTGGATTTGATTATTTACCACACCCACCATACAATTGTGGTGCTTTCCTTCCATCAAAGCCAGCACTGCTGCATATCCCATTCGGCTGGCCAGGATGCGGTCCAAGCAGGTAGGCGCGCCTCCACGCTGGATGTGACCCAAAATACAAACTCTTGTATCAAAATGTGGAAGCTGTTCCTTGATGACCCGTGCAACCTCATTAGCACCGCCAGATTGATCGCCTTCCGCCACCACAATGATATTGACCAGCTTTTTCCTTCGTTCATTAGCCTGCAAAGCGTCAATGATATCCTGAATTCTGGTGGGCTGTTCTGGTAATAATACATGCTCGGCACCTGTTGCAATTCCACTATGCAAGGCTATATATCCGGCATCACGCCCCATCACTTCCACAATAAAGAGGCGATCGTGTGCTTCGGCCGTATCGCGGATCTTGTCAATAGCACGCACAGCTGTATTCACGGCCGTATCAAAACCAATGGTATAATCCGTTCCATCAATATCTTTGTCAATGGTGCCAGGCAGGCCCATGCATGGTATATCAAACTCCTTACTAAACGTAAACGCTCCCTTGAATGTGCCATCACCGCCAATGACAATTAGTCCATCAATCTGATATTTTTTTAATTGTTCGTATGCCCGCTGGCGACCTTCATATCCAAAAAATTCCTTGCAACGGGCGGTTTTCAAAATGGTGCCGCCCCGCTGGATGATGTTGGCTACCGAACGGGAATCCATTTTCATAATTTCTCCGTTGATCAACCCCCGGTAGCCATACATGACGCCATAAACGTTGAGCTGAAAATAATTTCCGGTTCTGACAATTGCCCGAATCGCCGCGTTCATGCCCGGTGCATCACCGCCGGAAGTGAGGACAGCTATATTCTTGACTTTACTCATATCCTTGGTTTCAGGGTAAATGGGCTTCTTGGTAAAACGGCACAAAATTAGGGTTTTGCTTTTGTTTTCCTATATCCAATTGCAGGAATCCACTGAATATTGTACCGGCAAATAAATAAATTATTAAAAAACTTTAAACGATTTGATGATTTGCCTTGAATCATTTCAACCTGCAAATCCTTTTTTATGCCGGTTTCGGATTTCATTTCACAGGCAGTTCCCCTTTAAATCTTCCTTTCACGATTGTGTGAGAAAGCATAAAATCAGAGAGGTTTAATACATTTGCCCGAATTCTGATCAGATGCGCATTCTCCTGACAGGTGCAAATGGCTTGCTGGGTCAGCATATGCTTACCCATGTAGCTCCCGATACTCCGCACGAATGGATAGCCACCGGCAAGGGGACATGCCGGTTCCCTTGCAGGGAAGGTATCGTGTACGAGTCGCTCGACATCACCGATGCAGAAGCCGTACAGGCCTTATGGGCTCGCTACAGGCCTGAGGCAGTCATTCATGCGGCTGCCATGACGCATGTGGATGCTTGCGAACAGCAAAAGGATACATGCTGGAAAACCAATGTAGAAGGCACTTATCATCTGTTACAAGCTGCGCGCACTACCCAAAGTTTTTTCCTGTTTCTTTCCACTGATTTTATCTTCAATGGCGAAGCCGGCCCTTATGCCGAGAATGATTTGCCGGATCCGGTGAATTATTATGGTCTTTCCAAACTCTGCGCTGAGCAATTGGTGCGTTGCGCTGGTATTCCCTGGGCAATTGCCCGCACGGTACTGGTGTATGGGAATGTGGCAGGTCGGGAAAAGAGCAACATTGTCCGCTGGATCGTGCAGCAGCTGCAACAGGGGCATGTCGTTAGCATGGTGAATGATCAGTGGCGCACACCCACCTGGGCTGCCGATCTGGCTTCCGGTTGCTGGCAGATTCTGTCCCGACGGGCTCAGGGCGTTTTTCACCTATCAGGTCCGGATATGCTTACACCCTACCAAATGGCAATGGAAATTGCCAAAGTGTGGAACCTGCCAGCAGACTTGGTTCAACCCACCGATAGCCATACTTTCCGGCAACCAGCCCGACGGCCGTCGCGTACAGGGCTTATCATCCGGAAAGCCGTTCAGCAGCTTGCCTATCAGCCCCATACATTTGCTGAAAGCCTGCATATCATCCGCAAACAGTTGATACAAACATGAATATTGAAAACATCATTTTTGATTTAGGCGGTGTATTGATTGACTGGAATCCGCGTTACCTGTACAGGAAAATCTTCTCTTCTGAGGATGAAATGGAACATTTTCTCCGGCACATCGCCACTTCCGAATGGAATGCTGAACAGGATGCAGGGCGATCGTTGAAGGAAGGAACCGAATGGCTTGTGCAACGGTTTCCCCAACACAAAGAAGCCATAGAGGCTTATTATGGCCGATGGGAGGAAATGCTGGGGGGTGAAATAAAAGCCTCGGTGGACATATTTTATCGCCTGAAAGCTATGCGCACCTATCGGTTGTACGCACTCACCAACTGGTCGGCTGAAACATTTATCATAGCCCGTCAGCGCTTTTCATTCCTGCAGGATTTTGACGGCATCGTGGTATCAGGCGAAGAAAAAACCCGAAAACCTTTTCCGGAAATTTATCAGCGGCTGGCCCAACGCTTTCAGATACTACCCGAACGCAGCCTGTTCATCGACGATGTGCCCGAAAACATTGACGGCGCCCGACAGGTAGGATTTCATACCTTGTTATTTATTTCGCCGCAAGCACTTGAACAGGAACTCAAATCCATGGGCATTCTAAAGGGATAAAGCCGCATCTTTGCTGAAAGGCTTGCTGATAAAACGTTTTACTATTTCATGCTGCCTGATACGATCCAGGTCATAAGGATCAATCGTGCTGGATAGCATGACAATTTCACAATGTTCGCGGATGGATGCGGGCAACTTGCTGAAAGCATCGAGAAATTCAAAACCATCCATGCCGGGCATGCGGATGTCAAGCAAAATAATATCAGGAACAGATTCGGGAGATGATTCATGAGATTGCAGATATTGCAAGGCTTCCTGACCGGATTCCAGAGATACTACCTGTTCACATACCTGGAGCTTTTTTAAGCAGGATTCAGCCACGTATCGATCAATATAATTATCATCCACAATCATAATGAGATGATACTTGGCAACGGCATTCATGTAGTCACAAGGTTTTTCTGGTTAGGAATGGTTAATGTAAACCGGGTACCCACACCTGGCTCGGAATGGACAGTAATTTCACCCTCCAGCTTATTCAGCATTTCTTTTACAATATACAGCCCGAGACCGGAACCCGGCACCTTACTGTTTGCCCGGTAAAACATTTCAAAAATACGACTTTGCACATTATGGTCAATACCCATTCCCTTGTCTTCAATTATCATGGTACATTGCTGGTCATCTGCCCGTATCAAGAGAAAAACTTCATTTTTATTGCGTTCCGGATGTTTATGCAGAATGGCATTATATAACAGCTTATGCAAAATAGTTTTGATGCGGTAGGTATCCGAATAAAATTCATCCGTTTGTTCGGCAAACTCAAAATGAATTTCCACTTCCCGCTGGTATATAGCAGGTATACTGTTGATGACTTCTTTTACCAGTTCTGACCACACGATGGGTGATTTATTTACCGGCAATCTTGCATTGTTGGAATAATGCATCACATCGGTAATGAAATGATCCAGGCGTTTCAGGGATTCCCGGATCATGGCAAAATGATGCCGGTTGGCTTCCGGGTTGGTTTCTTCCTCGCATAATTGCACAATGCCCATCATGGAAGCAATAGGTGAGCGCAAATCATGCGATATGCTGTAAATAAAACGATCCAGCTCCTGATTTACTTTTTCAAGTTCACGATTTTGCTTTTCCAATAGTTTTTCTTTTTCAATGCGGTCTGTTACATCCTGAGCAATGCCATAGATACGGTTAATCTCACCGCTTCGTGTTTGCCCGAAATATCCTTTTACAAAAATTACCTTTTGCTTGCTGCCAACGGTGGTTTGATGATAAAAACTAAAATTTTTTTCCGATGCAATGGCCTTCTTCAGCAAACGTTTGACACGCATGCGATCTGCATCATCTATCAATTCCATAAACCGTTTAAAGGTAATCTTTTCATCAGGCCGGCAACCATAAATCCGATACATTTCATCAGACCAGGTGATTCGATTATCCGCAAGGTTCCACTCCCAGTTTCCTAGATGTGCCAGCTGCTGAGCTTCACTGAGCAGATATTCCTTTCGCATGAGCTCCACCTGCATCTGCCGGAGATCTGTAATATCCTTACCCACCCAAAGCGTGGCAATAATCCGTCCATTGTTTACCAGCGGGCGTATGGCAAAATGTATTTGCCTCATCCCTGATGGTGTCTGCAATGAAATATCCGGCAAATTACATTCTTTGCCTGCCAGGGCCTGCTGATGGGCATCCACTAGTTGTTGCAAATGCCGGATATCAGTAGTCTTAAACAACTGATGAAACTGCTGGGAAGATGATGCAGCACTGCTTATTCCCAGTATATATTGGCCATAACTGTTCAGATATGCAGCATAACCATTGGGCATCATACAACAAATTAAAACAGGAACTTCCGACATCACCAGATCTTCCTCCACCAGATCCTTGGGTTGAAACAACTGATATTTTTTTAATGCTATAAAAGTGCAAATTATTGATATCGTCATGAAACTTGATATAACAGGATAGCTAGGCGTGTGGAACAAAATGGGAATGACGAATTGCACAATGACGCCGGCAATTGCCGGCGTGCTCACTGCAATTGTAATCAGCAAAGCCTGTTTGAACTGCACCGGATGATATTTTACGGATCGGGTATAGCGGATCATTTGCCACGAGGCTATCAGTACCAGCAGGGATATCCAGCTAAGCTGCAAGACAGAAACCCAGGGCTTGCTGATATCTTTTACCCAGCCCCAGGAAGGCACATAAGTAAATACATGCGGATATACATCCGTCTGATATAGACTCAACAGAAAAAATGAGGGTAAATACAATAAGACAAGCAGATAATGTGCCCGATGTTTTTGAAAGAAGCGTGTATAATACCAAACGAAATGCAGGCTTAATGGGCCGATAAAGCTCCAGCCCATAGCAGTAAGCCGGTCAAAAAAGCTGGCCGTAGTTATATCTCCGCTGATATGAGTGAGTAAATCATTCAATTGCCAGAGTAAGCCCGATAGTCCGAGCAACAAATACAATCTGACCAGCGAATTCTGCGGGAAACGGATGTAGATATAAAGGATTAACAAAAACCCTGTGAGAGATGAAAATGCAGTAGCCCAGAAACCAAATCCTTGCTGAAGATGAAAGTGTAGATGTAGTTCCATATGCTTTTAACCTAAGTGATCAGGCTGAGATCTGTTTATCTGCGGCAAACAAGATACACGAAAACAAACCAGATTTGCAAGTAATTTTTGAGAAATGGTCGGGCTTACACTGTTTTATTCTGCACACAAGTTCCTGCCGGCCATTTACCATATATTTACATACGATTGTTTGCATGTTTTGGATGAAGCACATATTTTTGTTTTTGAACATTTTTCATTTAAACACTTATTCACCCATAAACCAACAGATATGCTTTACCCGAGTTCCTCTCCGCAATGGACTTACCCACTCGTTGTCCTAAAAAGTCGTTTCTTCCGCATTTGCCTGCTGTGGCTGATTTGTTGCTGTCCGTTGTATAGCTCAGCCCAGCAAAAATTAAACGCTTCAAACCTGAAAGAGATTGTGCACCACATGACGCTTGATGAAAAAGTGCATGTAGTAGTAGGAATGGGTATGTATTTACCCCCTTCGGTTATGGAGCAACTCCGACATGCCATGCATGACAGTGGGGTGCTTCGCAATTTTCATCTGCCTCCAATGGATACCAATGCCCTGAAGATTCCCGAAAAAGTGCCTGGAGCGGCGGGACGTACGTATGCCAATACCCGATTCGACATCCCATCGCTCACGCTTTCCGATGGCCCGGCTGGAGTACGTATCAATCCTATCCGCAACAACGACAGCAGCCACACCTATTATGCTACAGCCTTTCCGATAGCTACACTGCTGGCTTCCAGCTGGGACACGGGCTGTGTATATGCTGTGGGAAGGGCTATGGGCGATGAAGTGAAAAATTATGGCATTGACGTATTGCTGGGGCCAGGTATGAATATCCAGCGCAACCCGCTGTGCGGGCGCAATTTTGAATATTATTCCGAAGATCCGCTGATTACCGGAGAAATGGCGGCGGCTATGGTTTCAGGTATTCAATCCAATGGCGTTGGCACCTCGATCAAGCATTTTGCCTGCAACAACCAGGAAACCAACCGCAACTCCATTGACGTAGTAGTTAGTGAACGAGCCCTCCGGGAAATCTACTTGCGTGGTTTTGAAATTGCCGTCAAACAGGCACAACCTTGGACGGTGATGAGTTCATACAACAAAATCAATGGTACTTATACTTCCGAGCGGCATGATCTGCTCACCACCGTGTTGCGCGATGAATGGGGATTCAAGGGACTGGTGATGACCGACTGGTTTGGCGGGCACGACGCTGTGGCTCAGATGCAGGCCGGCAATGATCTGCTGATGCCGGGAACACCCCTTCAGATGCAGGCTATCGAACAGGCTGTACGCGAAGGCAAGCTGGATACCAATGTGTTGAACCACAACGTGGAAAACGTGCTCAGGCTGGTATTGCATTCGCCCACTTTTCACCATGTACCTTATTCCAGCCATCCTGATCTGCAGGCTCACGCACGTGTTGCCCGTTGGGCAGCTACGCAGGGCATGGTGCTGCTGAAAAATGAGGCAGATGCCTTGCCTGTCTCCCCGAAAAGGCATCGGGTAGCTTTATTCGGAACCTCAGCCTATCATTTGATTCCAGGTGGAACTGGCAGCGGCACCGTGCATGCACCGTACACCATTTCACTGGCTCAGGGGCTCCGGGATGCCGGTTTTCAAACAGATGCATCCCTGCAAACAAAATATCAACAATACATTCAAACCCATAATCCGGCTCCGCGCGATCCCATGAGCGCATTGTTCGGCGCTCCTCCCATCCCTGAAATGCCTGTATCAACCGATGAGATCACACGGGCTGCTGCAGAAAATGATATCGCTATTCTCTCGATCGGACGGGAATCAGGCGAAGGTGCCGACCGCCACCTGAGGGACGATTATGAATTATCGGATACGGAACAGGCGTTGATTTCCGATGTCTGCCGCGCCTTTCATGCAAGGCATAAACCTGTTGTGGTAGTGTTGAACATTGGCGGCGTTATTGAAACGGCTTCCTGGCGCGACAAGCCAGATGCCATCCTGCTGGCCTGGCAGCCCGGTGAGGAAGGCGGACATGCCATCGCAGATGTACTTACCGGAAAAGAAAATCCCTCCGGCCGGCTGGCCGTAACTTTCCCATTGCATTACAATGATGAACCTTCTGCTTCCAATTTTCCTGGTACACCTCCGGATAATCCGCAGCAGGTAGTCTATCAGGAAGGCATCTATGTGGGTTATCGTTATTTCAACAGCTTTCATGTACCTGTAGCTTATCCCTTCGGTTATGGTTTATCCTACACCACGTTTCGGTACGATCATCTGCAACTGGCCAGCCATCCTGAGCAGGGCCGCTGGGAGCTTACGGTAACCGTTACCAACACGGGAAAAAGGCCGGGTAGGGAAGTGGTGCAGCTGTACGTACATGCCCCTGCTGCCCGGCTGGATAAGCCGGAAGTGGAATTGAAAAAATTTGCCAAAACCCGGTTGCTGGCTCCCGGTCAATCACAAACCTTGCATTTTGTGCTTACACCGGCCGATCTGGCCTCTTTTGATCCTGCCCGTTCGGCATGGATTGCCGATGCAGGCACCTACAGCGTGTATCTTGGAAAAAATGCCACAGCATATGTGGCTTCCACTACTTTCCAATTGCCGAAGGAAGTAGTTACAGAGCAAGTACATCGGGTACTTCAGCCCGAACAGCCAATTCAGGAGCTTCATCCTCCTGCCAGCAGCCAACAATAAAGAGCTCATGGATATGGTACTGGGCCGCTCTCATGTCAGGGCGGCCTTTTTATTTATAACCATAACTTGCAGATGCAGGCACGATTTGTTATCTTCCACGGAGAAAACATGGGTTATGCGCAACTTGCAGCCTGGTGCTTTTCGTCGTATACCAATCATCAACTGGATGATGAGCATGTTTTTTTTATGTTCAATTCCTGCCCATGCCCAGCAACCCACTCATCAATCCCAGTTGAAATATTGGACAGTAGTATGGGATGGAGAATATCGGCCAGGCACAGAAACCGATGATACGATTTATTACAGCCCCCTGCGACCTTTAAAATGGAGCGATTTCACCGGTCAACCTCCGCCCGGTGCGCATCGCAATGCTGCCGTTACCTATAGCAGCTTTGGATTTACCGGTTCAGCTGTTTCGCATCATGATACACTGGAAATGCATTTGCAATTGCAGGTATATTTTGTAAAAAGTGCTTCCTACGTAATTCCTGCGGCCCTGCCCGGCCCCGATGCACTGGCACATGAACAGCTGCATTTTGATTTAACGCGTATCAGCGCAGCTCATTTTCAGCAACTGGTGCTGGAAAATAAAAAAGATATTGCTCCCGAAGATGCCGATAGTTTCATTCAGTATGAGTATCTGGAGGCTTTTCGATATATGAATCACATTCAGGATCAGTTTGACAGCGAAACCAACCATGGAACAAATAAAGCCGAAGAAGCCAGATGGGCTTCATTTATACATCAGCAACTCCGTCTTATTTATCCGCAGTTGAATTTTTAATGTACATATGGTATAGCTTTTCTGCGTGCAATTTCCTGTTTGATTAATCTCAATTCCCGGCTGGTTTGTCCGGCTACGGATGTATTTTCCTGCGCACGCCGCATGAGATAAGGAATTACATCTTCCAGCGGGCCATAGGGAAGATATTTGCAAACCCGATAACCATGTTTGGATAAGTTAAAACTGATATGATCACTCATGCCATAAAGTTGAGAAAAATACACATGCGGATGATTGGACGCAATCTGTTTTTCTTCCATCAGCTGAATGGCAAGCTGGCAACTTTTTTCATTATGCGTGGCTATGCAGCAACTCACATGATCTAAATAATTCATGCAATATTGAATGGCTTCATTGTAATCTTTGTCTGTAGCGGTTTTGTTTGCATGTACCGGACTTGGATATCCTTTTTCAGCAGCGCGTTTGCGTTCTTTTTCCAGATAGGCACCACGCACCAATTTGGCACCCAGGATAAATCCATTTTCTTTGGCCTGATGTATATGCGATTTCAGCAAAGCCAAGCGATCGGTACGATAGAGCTGATAAGTTTGAAAAAGTACGGCTGATTGCTGATTGTATGTTTGCATCAACTTCAACACCAGTTCATCAATAGGCGATTGAATCCAGCTTTCTTCCGCATCTACCATCACACCAATATGGTGTTGCACGGCTTCCTTTACAATGCTTTCCAGGCGCTGACAAGCCTTTTGCCACTCCGTTTTTTCTGCTTCCGTAAATGTATGATGGGCATGCAGTTTTTCCAGCAGCTGTGTGCGTGCCAGGCCGGTCATCTTCACGGCAATGAACGGAATATTGGATTGTCGTGAAGCATAGGTAATCATGCGAATATACTCCGTGCAGGTATGTTCAAATACTTCCTCCGTTTCTTTGCCTTCCACGCCATAATCCAGAATAATATGCATACCGGCATTGTCAAGTTTTTTGGCAGTTTGCATCACATCTTCAAGCGTTTCACCTCCGCAAAACTGCTGGTACAAAGTATTTTTAATCCATTTCCTTACAGGCAGATGCAAGCGAATGACAATGGGGATCAGATATTTGGCCAGATGCGTAAGCCATCCCAAATTCATGAGCCAGAACAACCAGTAAATACGTTTTAATTCACGATCATCACGAAAAGAAAAAGCTGCAGCTGTATCATCAAACGATACACGTTGAAAAGTAACTGACATACCGGGCAGGCTTTTGGGCAAAGATAGGAGTTAATGCAATACAATTTTACTGCAACGTATTTTCAAAATAAACACGGAAATAAATAGAAAAAATACAACTGTAGCTGAATTGGATAAAGAAAATTTATACAAAGGAAGTATTTGGCATAGATATATTCATTTCATATCATCCGTATGCTGCATTGAATCCAAAGCGGCTAGATCAAACCAGTTGATCATCCATGCGGGAATCAATTGTACTTTTACTTTTGTAAGACCTCTTGCCCTGAAACCCAGTCTGCGGGCTACAGCTTCTGAAACATCAATCAGGCGCTTATTTCCCGCAGCCATACGATCATTAATTCTCACTACAGTTTTCCTGCGATTGCGCAGATTGGTAACCAACACATACTGATCCATGGGCAATACATTGCTTGCTGCAGTGAAATACCGGGCATCAAAAGTATCTCCGTTTGTCGTTAATTTCCCGTTGAATCTGGATCCGTAATAACTCGCAACACCGTAATATGTAGTGCTATCGTTGTCTGCATGCACCTGTGCCTGAGCAGGAACAAACACACATACCACACAAGAAAAAATACAGATACTGAATGAAATGGTGCGATATATACACATCGTTTCTGCAACTGCAAAAACAAAATACGATCTTTCCTTCAAATAATCAATATATAGTGGAATATGGGCACAATGTATAAAATTCTATCTGGTAAATAGATAGCAAAAATCCTATGCTTTACGAACGAATTCGATGTCCCCAAAAACCGTAATGCGCCACGACTGCAAAACAAATCAAGGGTACCACAAATGCCTGTGCCGTGCTGTGTTGATGATCGGCAATCCATCCCATTAGAAGCGGACTCAATGCACCACCTACGATTGACATGATGATAAATGATCCGCCCTGCCGTGTATGCTGTCCTAAATTGCGAATACCCAATGCGAAGATGGTGGGAAACATAATGGATTCAAAAAAGAAAATAATCATCAATGCGATTACTGAAATTTGTCCATGCAGAAAAATAACCATTACACACAGCAAAATATTGATAACTGCATACAGAGCAAGCAATCGGGAAGCTTCTATCCATTTCATCAACAACGTACCTATAAATCTACCGGCTGTAAACAAGATCAGGCTTACACCAAGCAACACGGCGGCCAAACTGCTGGATGCCTGTTCCCAGTTTTCAATCACGTAATTGATGAAAAAAGCAGCTACACCCACCTGTGCAGCTACATAAAAAAACTGCGCTGCCACACCCAGCACAAAATGCCTGTTCTGGAACAACGGACGTGAATGAATATGTGCTTCCTGCTGCAATTGCGCTTCTTCATTGATTTCAGGAAGAGGCGTGAAATAAAACAATCCAGCAATCAATACAACCAAAATTGCAATGCCTAGATAAGTATATTGAACACTTTGCAAAGAACTATTCTGAACAGATTCTTTGAAAAATAACTGCGAAGCCAGAAAAGGCCCCAGAAAGGAACCTACGCCATTAAATGATTGTGCCAGATTGATCCGGAAAGCAGCGCTTTGCCTGGGCCCAAGCACGGTGACATAAGGATTAGCTGCTGTTTCCAGGCAGCATAAACCACAGGCCAGCACAAAAAGAGCCAGGAGAAAAGCATTGAAGCTATGCCATTGTGCAGAGGGATAAAAGAAAAATGCTCCTGCAGCATATAAACCTAATCCAATCAAAATGCCCCGTTTATATCCAAAATTTTTCATGATGATACCCGCAGGCAAAGCCATCAGGAAATATCCGCCGAAATAGGCAGCCTGCAACCAAGCTGATCGCAGCTTGGTAATCTGAAATACATCCTGAAAATGCTTGTTTAATGAATCCAGCAATCCATAAGCAAAACCCCAGAGAAAAAACAAGCTGGTAACCAATATAAAGGCAAATCGCGTGCGATTCGCTGCAACTGTTGCCTGGCTTTCTTCCGAATGAACAATCATCGGCATATCAGAACATTTAACAGGCTAAAAATATAAAATCCTAATCTATCACAAAACAAATCATATGCATCCAGACAAATGTTGAAGTGCTGTTTTAAAAGTTATACGGAATGAATTGCCGAATCAACAGCAATTATCTGCAAAAGGGCGGAAGATGAGTAAGTCTGCGATTTACCGAATGATAATTTCCCGAAAATCGGCCGGGATGGTGATTTTCAAAATTTTTTTCGTTCTGCCCGCATGGGAATGGGCAATTGCATATACCTGTCCATCAACTTCATACTGTGTGGCATTGAAAGGCAGGCCGTGGCAAATCAGCCGGTATTGCTGATAAAAAGGCTTAAAACTACCGGTACATGTACGACTGATTTGCAAATGATCAGATTTTCCCTGCAGGGTAAAACAAACTACCCGATATTGTCCGTCTCGATAACCATAGCCATCACCGGCATCTTCATACAACATAGTTTCCTGCACACCATGCGTGAAATAAGCATCCAAGATCATTTCCTGAAATTGCAATTGTTCCGGAACATATTCCATTTGCGGAAACTGCGGAATAATGGCACCGGCACGCACAAACACAGGAATTTCCGTCAACGGTGTGCGCACTTCAATGGATTGTTTACCTTGCACCAGCTCATCGTTCCAGAAGTTATACCATTCACCTGCAGGCAGATACACAGTTTTTGTTTTAATGCCGGCTGCATGTACGGGGCTGATCAGCAGATGATCACCCAGCATAAATTCATCTGCACGATTGTAGGTATTCACATCATGTTGATCTGCAAATACCGTGGGTCGCAGCATGGGATATCCGTAGGTACTGTATTGCCAGAAGGTAGTGTAGAAATAGGGCAGGAGCCTGTAACGCAGCTTAATGAATTTGCGTGCAATGAATTCATTTTTTTCTCCGAATGCCCAGGGCTCTTGATGAAAATTAGTCTCATTGCTGGCTGAATGGGTACGCATAAATACGTGAAAGGTGGCCATCTGTAGCCAGCGTACATATAGCTCAGGTGTAGGTTCTCCGATAAATCCACCTATATCGCTGCCAGCAAACGAAATTCCTGAAATAGATAAACGCAGACATTGAATGGCTGCGATGAAAAGATGTTCCCATGATGCGGTGTTATCGCCCGTCCATACGCTTGTCCACCGTTGTGCACCGGCATAGCACGATCGTGTAATAACGAAGGGACGCTTCGGCATCAGATAGCGGGAAATGCCTTCTGCCGTGGCTTTGCTCATCAGATGACCATACACATTATGTGCTTTGCGATGGCTACAGGGATCTCCGTCATAATCATGACGCACATCATCTGGAAAAGTTCCGATTTCAAAAACAGCCGGTTCATTCATATCATTCCACACACCGCGAATACCTGCATCGGTTAAATGTTTGCACAGCCTGCTCCACCATGTTCTTACTTTTGGATTGGTAAAATCGGGAAATACGCACCTGCCGGGCCATACATCTCCTTCCATCCACGCACCGTCGCCCCGCTTGCAGAAATAATCTCCTGCAATGCCTTCACGATACACAAAATAATTCGGATCAACCTTGATACCCGGATCGATAATAGCTACGACTTTAAAACCCATGTCAGCCAGCTCACGCATCAATCCGGCCGGATCGGGAAATCCTTCTGGATGAAAGGTAAAACAACGAAAGCCATCCATGTAATCAATATCCAGGTGAATTACATCACAGGGTATTTTCCGTTTGCGAAACTCCTGTGCGATTTCTTTTACCCTGCTTGCAGGATAATAGCTCCACCTGCTTTGATGATAGCCCAGGCTCCACAACGGCGGAAGATCTGGAGTTCCCGTGAGCTGTGTGTAACGGGCAGCCACATCGATCAATGAAGGCCCGTAAATAAAATAATAACACATTTCGCCACCATGAGCCCAGAAGCTGCAAACATCGGCACGTTCCTGGCCAAAATCAAAAAAAGTGCGAAATGTATTATCCAGAAAAATGCCATAACCTATGCCATGATGCAATCCGTAGTAAAACGGTATGTTTTTGTACAACGGATCTACATTCCAGCCATAACCATAGCGATCCATCCCGAAATTTTCCAGGCGTTTGCCCCGCAATTGAAAATCGGTAGGTTTATCCCCTAAACCATAAAAACATTCATCCTGCTGAATATATTTGCTACAGTATACAATCTTGCCACCTTTTTGCTGATAATGTTGCCAGTGAAATCCTTTTTCATCCTGATTAATGAGTTGGCCTTCCTGATTCAGGACAGATACCAGTAAATGCTGGCGATCAATCTGAATCTGCAGTTGTTCCGTGAAAATACGGATGTAGGTAGCATCTTCCGAACAATCCAACCTGGTTACAGATTCTCTGAGCTCAGGATTAATTGCATAGGAAAAATCACGCTGAAACCTTCCGTCTGGTGAATATCTGAAACGTACGATATGATTGGATATAACTTTTATTTCAAGGACAACATCCTGTGTATAAAAATAAAAGAAATTACCTTCGCGTTCCCATCGCTGAACGGCTTCCGGATAGTATTTCACAGCGTAAGCATTGGTTGGAGCCACAGGTTGCATAGGACATCTCCTTTCCGAATACAAAATCTGGAAACGACAAAAATAAGGCTTATCCTTTAATCCTGTGGAAACATTTTTACTCATATCATAATACTTCAGATATAAAGAAAATACCAAACTGCTCTCGGGCTGCAGGTTGGGATGGCAGAACGGAAGCCATGTGCATAAATGGTGATCAACACAGATATAAATATCCGGCAAAATGCAGGCGAAATCATAATTTTGCCTGATAAGGATTCAGAGATCATTATTAAAATCAAGTAGTTATGGCCGAAAAACAAACCCTTGTTCATGCGTATGATGAAAATGCCATTCGCTCGCTCGACTGGCGTGAGCACATCCGCCTACGGCCCGGCATGTATATCGGCAAGCTGGGCGACGGTTCGAGCATGGACGATGGTATTTACATTTTGCTGAAAGAAATCATTGACAATGCCGTAGATGAATATCTGATGGGTTTTGGAAAACGAATTGAAGTGAAAATTACTGATCATGCGGCTACGGTACGCGACTACGGACGCGGGATTCCGCTTGGCAAACTGGTGGATGCCGTATCCAAAATCAATACCGGAGCCAAATATGATAACCGGGTATTTCAGAAAACCGTAGGTCTGAACGGTATCGGTACCAAAGCTGTCAATGCATTGTCCACTCGTTTCCATATCAAAAGCTTTCGCGACGGCCAGGCAGCAGAAGCTATTTTTGAAAAGGGTGTGCTCGTATCCCATACTCCGTCCATGCCCACGCAGGAGCCAAACGGTACATGGGTTTATTTTACACCTGATCCGGATATCTTTCGTCATTTTCGCTTCATTCCTGAATTCATTGAAACACAAATCAAAAATTATTGTTTCCTGAATGCAGGCTTGCAGATTGTATTAAACGGACAGGTATTTACTTCCAAAAACGGATTGCTCGATCTGCTGGAAGCCAAGATCAATGAAGAAGAACAACGTTATCCCATCATTCACATCAAAAAGGAAGATATTGAAATTGCCATTACACATGGCAATCATTATGGTGAAGAATATTATTCATTTGTCAACGGCCAATATACCACCCAGGGAGGTACGCATCTGTCGGCTTTTCGGGAAGCATTTGTAAAAACCATTCGTGATTTTTACAAGAAAGATTATGATGCGGCAGATATCCGTGCATCCATATGTGCTGCTATCAGCATCCGTGTGCAGGAACCTGTATTTGAATCACAAACCAAAACCAAGCTGGGATCCACCTATCTGTACGAAGGAGGACCCACCATCAAAAATTTTATAAGTGAAGTTTTAGGACAGGAACTCGATAATTATTTGCATAAAAATCCTGCCACAGCAGATGCACTCAAAAAACGAATTGAACAAAGTGAACGCGAAAGAAAAGAACTCAGTGGTATTAAAAAGCTGGCCAATGAAAGAGCCAAAAAAGCCAATCTGCATAACCGCAAGCTGCGCGACTGCCGTATTCATCTGAATGATGAGGATAAAAATGATCCAGAATTTCAGGCTAAAAAACTGGAAACTACATTGTTTATAACAGAGGGTGATTCAGCCAGCGGATCCATCACCAAATCTCGAAATGTGGAAACACAGGCCGTTTTCAGCCTGCGTGGCAAACCGTTGAATTGCTACGGATTAACCAAAAAGATTGTGTATGAAAATGAAGAATTCAACTTGCTGCAACATGCTTTGAATATTGAAGAAGGATTGGATGGTTTGCGTTATCATCGGGTAGTTATTGCAACCGATGCCGATGTGGATGGCATGCATATTCGTTTGCTGATGCTGACTTTCTTTTTGCAGTTCTTCCCGGATCTGGTGCGTGCCGGACATCTGTATATCCTCGAAACGCCTTTGTTCCGTGTACGCAACAAACAGCAAACCATTTATTGCTATTCTGAAGAAGAAAAACGGCAAGCTGTTCAGAAACTTGGTGGCAAGCCAGAAATCACACGATTTAAGGGATTGGGTGAAATATCTCCCGAAGAGTTTGGATATTTCATCGGTGAAAATATGCGGCTGCAACCCGTAATTATCGGCAAGGATACACAAATTCACAAACTGCTCGATTACTACATGGGTAAAAATACTTCGGCTCGCCAGGATTTCATCATTGAAAACCTGCGTTACGAAAAAGATGTGGTGGAAGAAGCTATGCCAGCAGAAGCTGTTGCCTGATAATGCATGGAATTGTTATTGTTGAAACTGAAACTGTAATCAAAGTGGAACGTATCGTACATGTGTTATTCGATCCTGATGCGGTCACATTCCTCCAACAGGCATTTGATATAGATCCTACCCTGCGTGATGATATTTTGGTGCTGGAAGACGATTATCGGTATGGCCCTGTCATCGCGGATTCCCATGAATGGGAAATCAGAAAACAATGGTTAAAAAACCATTTGTTTATCCAACAGGAAGATGATGATAAAGCTGTTTTTCAGGAAGGAAGCCTGCGCCAGCAACTTAGGGAAAATATGAAAGCAGATGAACAGTTGCATGTATGGATCTGGATGACCAATCACCTTCGGGAGGTTTGTGGTTATTTTTCTCTGCTACCCTGGATAAGCGATTTTGATCAGCGCGTGGAATTGATTTTTCTGCATAATCTTCCTTTTCTGAATGAAAAATTTCAGCTTTTCTTTCCCGAAAAAATTTCACAGATTCCTGCAAGAGAATATCCCAAAGCGAAACGACTGGCCACACCACTTTCATCTGAAGAAATGATAGCCGACAGGGAAGAATGGCAAAAACTGCAACAACAAAACAGCCTGTTGCGAAAAACTTCAGGCGAAAGAAAATGTACATCCATTGCAGTGGATAGCTATGATGAAACATTGTTGAAATGCTGCAATACAGATTGGATAAGATTATCCAGGTTGCTATCTGCCATTCGCCAACGATCCGGAATGGATATCGGAGATGAATTCTGGATATGGCGATTGAAGCAAATGCATGCATCCGGATTGATAGAAATACAGGGTGAATGGCATCAGAAACCACTGATACGTATCGCAGGTGGCGAACAACCGGCTGCACAGGTAAATGATTTATCTGCTGATGAAATGAAAAATGAGTAAATAAACAAACCATGAGTGAGGAAAAAACATTTCAACAGAATCAGGAAGAAACATTGCATAATATAACGGCTGTTAGCGGATTGTATGAAAACTGGTTTTTGGATTATGCTTCCTATGTGATTCTGGAACGCGCCGTGCCTGCCATTGAAGATGGATTGAAGCCCGTGCAGCGGCGCATATTGCACGCTATGAAGGAAATGGATGATGGCAGATTTAATAAAGTTGCAAACATCATCGGTCAGTCCATGCAATACCATCCGCATGGCGACGCATCTATTGCAGAAGCTATCGTGAATCTGGGTCAGAAAAATTTACTGATCGAAACACAGGGCAACTGGGGCGATATACGCACAGGCGATGAAGCAGCAGCTCCCAGATACATCGAAGCCAGGCTTTCCAAATTTGCGCTGGAAGTAGCTTTTAATCCCAAAACCACAACCTGGCAATTGAGTTACGACGGACGAAAGTATGAGCCTCTTACCCTGCCCATGAAGTTCCCGCTGCTGTTGGCGCAAGGCGTGGAAGGTATTGCTGTGGGACTGTCAACACGTATCCTGCCGCATAATTTTTGTGAAATCATTGATGCAGCGATCGCTTATCTTAAAAACAAGCCTTTTCAGCTGTATCCTGATTTTCCAACAGGAGGCATGGTTGATGTAAGCCAATACCAGGACGGCCAACGTGGCGGACGTGTAAAAGTACGTGTGCACATCGAAGAAAAAGATAAAAAAACATTAATCATCCGCGATGTTCCTTATGGCATCACAACTACACAACTGATTGATTCCATTATCAAAGCCAACGATGCAGGAAAAATCAAAATCAAAAAAGTTGTTGATAATACTGCGAAAGAAGTTGAAATTGAAATCCAGCTCGCACCGGGCGTTTCACCTGAAGTTACAATAGATGCTCTTTATGCATTTACCGATTGTGAAATCAGCATTTCACCCAATGCATGTGTCATCATTGACGATAAACCTCATTTCGTAAGCATCAGCGACATCCTGAAATACAATGTAAACCATACCCGTTCATTGCTCCAAAAAGAACTCGAAATCAAATTGCAGGAACTGGAGGATGAATGGCATTTTGCAAGCCTGGAAAAAATATTTATTGAAAAACGGATTTATCGTGAAATTGAAAATGCAGAAAGCTGGGAAGAGGTTTTGATAACCATCAGAAATGGACTTCAACCTTATCTGCATGTATTGCATCGCCCAGTTACAGATGATGATATTGTAAAATTAACCGAAATCAAAATCAAACGTATTTCCAAATACGATCTCCGCAAGGCTGAAGAAGATATCAGGCAGATTGAACAACAAATACAGGAAACCCAATATAATCTGAATCATCTTACCGAATTCACCATACAGTATTTTGAAAATCTGAAAAAGAAATATGGCAAAGGCCGCGAACGGTTAACGGAAATCCGCGTATTTGATACCATCCAGGCTACAGCCGTGGCTATGGCCAACACCAAACTTTATATGCAACGGGAAGAGGGATTCATTGGTACATCGCTGAAAAAAGAAGAATTTGTGTGCGATTGTTCTGATTTGGATCAGATTATCGTATTCCGAAAAGATGGATACATGTTGGTAACCCGTGTGAGCGAAAAGGCATTTGTAGGCCGGCAAATACTCTACGCCGGTGTATTTCATAAAGATGAAAAAACTATTTATCACATGATTTACACCGATCTGGATTCGGGCATCACCTATGCCAAACGCTTCCAGGTAGGTGGTATTACATTAAACAAAGAATATGCATTGGGTAAAACCACACGCACAAGGGTACATTATTTTTCCGCCAATCCGAATGGTGAAACAGAAATTGTACAAATTACCCTGAGTCCTTCATGCTCTGCAAGAAAGAAAGTATTTGAATTCAATTTTGCTGATTTAGATGTGAAAAACCGCCAGGCACAGGGTAATCAGGTAACCCGTTATCCCATAAAATCAGTGAAGGTAAAGGAAAAATCTGCCGGCATCATTCAGGTTGAAGAACGATGGTATGATCCGGAAATAGGACGCCTGAATACAGAAGGTAAAGGGCAATTGCTGGGAAGTTTTTATCCGGATGATAAAATTCTAATCATCTATAAAAACGGAACGTATGAGCTGAATGATATTGCACTTACCCATCGCTACGATCCTCATACGGTATTGCTGATTGAAAAATTTGATCCGGAAAAAACAATCACAGCAATTTATTATGACGGCGAAAAAGATGCCTGTTTTGCAAAACGTTTTCATATTGAAACGCAAAGTGAAGACACTGTATTTTCATTCATAAGAGAACATCCGAATTCTGTTTTGCTGCTGGCAACCACAGATCCATCACCCGTAGCATCCATGATTACCGGCAAACGCAGATCCGAAGCCCGGCAGCAACGAATTCAACTGGCATCCGCAATAGCTGTTACTGGATGGAAAGCAGTAGGAACCAAGATTTGTGAAGGCAAGCCTGCTGAAATCCATTGGGAAAAACAAGAGGATACAGCAACCAAAGAACAAGCCAGCTTGTTTTGAGACAGGCATTTATGAACAGATGATAATATTAAAACGAAAACAATTGCCTGATAAAAGATGGTATTTGAGGTGAGTTAAAGTTTTTGTGCAGCATCGAATATTAGCCTGTATTTTGCTATCTTCATGCGAAATTGTTATGCATCTATGAATAGCAGATGGATTCTTGTGATCTTATGGATAAGCCTGATGGCGGGAGGCTGTGTGTCGCAGAAAAAATATGTGGAAGCGCGCCTGCACGTGGCCAACCTGCTGCAGGACAGCCTGCAGCTGAGTCGTCAGTTGCAGATATGCAATGATACGGTTGCAGGCCTTCGCAACCAGCTGGCCGACGTGAACGATCAGCTGCAGCGTTATATTCAGGCCGCTGCCATCGAAATCAGCAGCAAACAAAAACAGATCCAGTCATCACAGGCGCTCATCCAGCAACAACAGCAAAGATTAGCCGAACAGCAACAGCAGCTCGTCCATCTGCAACAGGTGCTTCGCCAGCAACATGCCCTGATGGACAGCATCCGGAATTCCATTGCCCGTGCGCTGATGGGCTTCAAATCTGATGAACTGAGTGTGCAAATGAAAAACGGACGGGTATATGTGTCGCTGCAAGAAAAACTGCTCTTTAAGTCGGGAAGCGCAGTGGTTGAACCCAAAGGCGTGGAGGCGCTCGCCAGGCTGGCTCAGGTGCTGAATCAACATCCCGATCTGGACATTGACGTGGAAGGACATACGGATTCCATTCCCATCCACGGCCGCTATCCGGATAACTGGGCATTGAGTCTGGCACGGGCTGCTTCGGTAACCCGCATCCTGATCAACGACTATCATGTAAGCCCGCTGCATATTACGGCTTCGGGGCGCAGCTGGTATGATCCCGTGGATACCAACAGCACGCCGGAAGGACGCGCCCGCAACCGACGTACCGAGATCATTATCACGCCCAAGCTGGACGAGCTTTTCCGGCTTATTGAGCAAAATGCAGAACCTCCGGCTACCAGCCTGGATTCAGGAAGCCTTTCACCATGAACATTTTGGTTGCCTGCAACAGTTTCAAGCACAGCCTGTCAGCTGTTGAAGCCACAAAATCTATCGCTCGCGGCCTGCACAAGGCAGGCCTGCCTGCCCAACATATTCAGCTTTTTCCCGTAGCCGACGGCGGTGATTTTACAGCCGATACCCTGCAATTTCATCTGGGAGGGCAGCGTTACAACGTTCGTTGCCACGATCCTCTGATGCGCCCGATCCATGCCCGCTGGCTATGGCTGCAGGAGCAGCGGGCAGCTATGATAGAAATGGCTGCAGCTTCCGGGCTCCGCCTGTTGCAACCCGATGAACTTAATCCCCTTCAGGCCCATACATTCGGCACCGGCGAGCTGATACTCGCTGCTTTAAACAGGCATCCCCGTGAAATACTTATCGGCGTAGGCGGCAGTGCAACCGTCGACGGAGGTACAGGCCTGCTCAGGGCATTGGGCGCTGTTTTCCTTGATCGTCATGGGAAAGAACTGACCCGCCTGCCCATGCAGCTGCACCGCCTGCACCGCATTGATGACCGGGCGCTGGAACCCCTGCGCAACGCCCTCCAATGGAAAGTACTGTGCGATGTGGAAATCCCCTTGCTAGGTCCCCGGGGCACGGTAGCCCGTTATGCTTCACAAAAAGGCGCTACACCTGCTATGATGCCCCATCTGGAAGAGGCCTTGCACCGCTTTGCTGAAGTTACGCTCCAACAAACCGGCATTTCGCTGCTGCGGCATCCCGGAGCCGGCGCTGCCGGTGGCATGGCCGGAGGCCTGCACGCCTGGTTGGGAGCCGCTCTGTTACCTGGAGCCGATTTTTTTCTCGAATACACGAACATGAATAAAGCCTTGATGCACACCGATCTGGTCATCACCGGCGAAGGAAAGCTCGACACCCAGACTCTCGATGGCAAAGCCCCACTCGTGGTAGCCCAACATGCACACGTTCACCAGATTCCCGTCGTTGCCCTTGCTGGCGAAATTCCCCGCCATATTCCACCCAGTCTGCAACAACATTTCGATGCCATTTTTTCCATTGTCAACGGTCCCGGCTCATTGGCAGACCATATAGCCGCTACCCGCCAGCATCTTTTCCGTACTGGCACGCAAATAGGCCGTTTGCTGCAAGCAGGATTATCTTTTTCTCAGTCGTATCATTCCACAAAAAAGTGATGATTTTATTTATTCTGTTTTAATGGAATGAAATGAAACATGCCGGAAATTCGGCTTATATTTGGCTTATGGTCGCAGTCATTACAGGTGATGTCGTTCATTCCCGAAAATTATCACCGGCTTTGTGGATGCAGCAGCTGAAAGATGCACTTTCCACCGCTGGTCATTCACCGGGAGATTGGGAAATATTCCGGGGCGATAGCTTTCAGCTGATGCTGCAGCAACCGGCACGAGCTTTCCGGATGGCTATTTATCTCAAAGCCTGCATAAAAAGGCTGAAACACGTGGATGTGCGGATGGCCATCGGCCTGGGTGAAGTGGAATATTCGGGTGAACGGATTACAGAAAGCAATGGTACCGCTTTTGCTCATTCAGGGCTGCGGTTTGAAAACCTAAAAAAAGACAAACAACTGCTGGGCGTACAAAGTCCAGATCCAGAGTTCGACGCGGAAATGAATCTCTACTTCCGGCTGTGTGGCATAGCCATGGATCACTGGACCAGCAAAGCAGCCGAAGTGGTGAAGCTATCTCTTGAATTCCCGCAGGCTTCGCAGGAAGAACTTGGGAAAAAATTGCATATTCAGCAACATGCCGTGAGCAAAAGGCTGAAAACAGCGTATTTTCAGGAAGTCATGGAGGTTGAACGGCGTTTTCGGGAAAGAATCGAAAAATATTTTGGCTGATGTTATTTATCCGGCTTTTAATTGCACATTGGATAGGAGATTTCTTTTTGCAGCCTTCGCGTTGGGTAAAGGCCAGGGATGAGCATGGCTGGAAGACTCCGCAACTGTATCTACATTTGTGCATACATATCTTGCTGGCCTGGCTGCTGAGCTACAGGCTGGATTTCTGGCCGTGGGCCATAGGCCTGGGAGCGGTGCATGGGCTCATTGACATAGGAAAATATTTCACCAAACGCAGCCTGCATATGCCGGATGAAGGATTGTTTTTGGCCGACCAGTTGCTGCACATCCTCAGCCTGTGGATAGCTGCCCGCTGGTATATGCATCAGCCCTGGTTTGAATCCGGATGGATGACTCCATCCCTGTTCGTCTGGATAGCAGCCATGCTGTTTCTTACCCTGCCTTGCTCCATGCTGATACGCGTATGGATTGCCCGCTGGACGCCTCAGGTGCGCGACAAAGCCTCCCTGCTGCATGCCGGACAGTGGATTGGTATGCTGGAAAGGATCCTGATCTTGTGGTTTGTGGTATTGGGTCAATGGCAGGGCGTGGGATTTTTGTTTGCAGCCAAATCCATATTCCGATTTGGAGATTTGAAAGATGCGCACGACCGGCAGCTTACAGAATATGTGATGGTGGGAACCCTGCTGAGTTTCACGCTGGCTATTGCTATCGGTTTGCTGGCTGCGCATGCATTGCAGAATATCAACGGAAGCATCTAAAACCAAAAGCTATGGATCATAAAACGATAGGATTTATAGGCGCAGGACATCTGGCACAACCGCTCATTCAGCATCTGATAGATGCTGATTACCAGGTATACTTGTATAACCGCACAGCATCAAAGCTGGAGGCCTTTCGCCATCAGGCACATATCTGCCAGGCGGTATCCGAGCTATGCCAACAGGTACAGATAGTCATTTCGCTGGTGGCCGATGATAATGCTCTGAAGCAACTGAACCCGGATATTGTGAGCCATTTACCGGAAAATGGGATACACGTTTCCATGAGCACGGTTTCTCCGCAGCTTATCCGGCAATTGCATCAGGATTACCAGGCAAAACAACGCATCCTGCTGTCGGCTCCCATTATGGGCAGACCCGAAGCCGCCCGCGCAAAGGCTATCCACATCTGTATGGCAGGAGATGCCTCCGCCAAAAAGCGCATAGAGCCCATCCTCAGGGATATGGGTGCCAGGCAGATTTTTGACTATGGCGAAAGTCCCATGCATGCCAATGTGGCCAAATTGGGTATCAACTTCTTGCTGGCAGCCGCTATGGAAGCTATGGCTGAAGCCTATCATCTGGTGGAATCCTATCAGCTGGATGCCGAACAATTTTATCAGATGATCACCAATACCCTGTTCAGCTGCCCGGCTTATCAAGGATACGGTAAGCTGATCCTGCAACAAAACTTCGACGATACCCAGTTTTCCGTACGCCTGGGACTGAAAGATGTAAACCTGGTGCGGCAAGCCGCTGCTGCACAGCAAATCAGCATGCCGCTCACCGAAACGGTTGCCAGGCACCTGCAACAAGCCATCGAAAAAGGATGGGCTGAAAAGGACTGGAGTGCCTTTACTAGCTTTGCCCGTGAAAAAGCGTAAAGAAGGGTTTACGGCAAATGATTGGTACCTTTGCACCACAATTGCGCAAAGCTTGAAAACAAAAACTTTCCGGCCGAACAAGGTAAACATCATCACCCTGGGATGTGCCAAAAACCTGGTGGACAGCGAAGTGCTGAGCGCACAGCTGCGTGCCAACGATATTGCCGTGTCGCACGAAAGCCGCAGATCCGACCATGAAGTGGTGATCATCAATACCTGTGGCTTCATCGAAAAAGCCAAAGCCGAATCCATCCAAACCATTCTGGAACAGGTAGAGCGAAAGAAAAAAGGCAAGGTAGAACGGGTGATCGTAACCGGATGCCTGAGTGCACGCTACCAGCAGGAATTGGCCGGTGAGATCCCGGAAGTAGACGCGTGGTTTGGTACAGAGCCTTACCGGGAGGTGCTGCAGCTGCTGCAGGCCGATTACAAGCAGGAGCTCATTGGAGAACGCCTGCTAAGCACGCCCAAACATTATGCTTATCTGAAAATCAGTGAAGGATGTAATCGCACCTGTGCTTTTTGTGCCATACCCCTGATGCGGGGTAAGCACGTGTCACGCCCGATGGAGGAAATCGTGCTGGAAGCCCGTAAACTGGCTGAAAAAGGAGTAAAAGAACTCATTCTGATTGCTCAGGAGCTGACCTATTATGGGCTGGATCTTTACAAAAAACGCACGCTGGCAGCCTTGCTCGATAAGCTTGCCGAGGTGCCCGGCATTGAATGGATCCGCCTGCATTACGCCTATCCGGCACATTTCCCCATGGATGTGCTGGATGTTATGCAACGCCAAAGCAAAATCTGCAAATACCTGGATATTCCCCTGCAGCATATCAGCGATCCTATCCTCCAGGCCATGCATCGGCAAACAGACCGCCATTATATTGAACAACTGATTCATTCCATCCGGGAAAAAGTTCCGGATATCTGCCTGCGCACCACATTCATTGTAGGTTTCCCGGGCGAAACCCATCGGAATGTGGAAGAACTGATAGCCTTTATGGAACAGGTACGTTTTGATCGCGTGGGTGTATTCACATATTCACATGAAGAAAATACGCGTGCTTTTGTCCTTCGGGATGAAATTCCACAGGAAGAAAAGGAACGGCGGGCTGAGCTGCTGATGGATTGCCAGCGGGAAATTTCCTACGAAAAAAATCTGACCCGCGTCGGCCAGGTGATGAAGGTTATGGTCGATCGCCGGGAAGCAGGGCGCTATGTGGGCCGAACGGAATTTGATTCTCCCGAAGTGGATAACGAAGTGATCATTCATACCGATAAAAAACTGCGTCCGGGCGATCTGGTGCAGGTACGCATTGACCGAGCGTATGACTACGATCTCGAAGGCGAGCTTGTCTCTTAACCGGAGCTAAAAAGATATTTCATTCATGGACTGTCAGATTCAGCATGTTCCTTACGACGCAACCGGATACTTTTCATCCATTGTACTCGACTATTTGCACGAGCAACCCAATCTTCAACCCTTTTACCAATACAGCCCCCGCAAATCCGATTTTCTTCATATCATCCGGCAACGCAAGCAATTTCCTTTTTACCGGGATCTGCTTGCTGATGAATTGTTTGCCCAATATGCTGATATTCCGCTGCACGAAAAGGTAAAGGAAAACATCGCCTCGCTGCGTGATGAGCGGACCTTTACCGTATGCACGGCCCATCAGCCCAATTTATTCACCGGATACCTCTATGTGATCTACAAAATCATTCATACCATCAGGCTAGCAGAAACATTGAATGAACGCTATCCGGATTACCATTTCGTGCCGGTGTATTTTATGGGCAGTGAAGACAATGACCTGGAAGAATTGAGCACCCTGTATTTGGAAGGACGATATCTGCGTTGGCAAACCGACCAGAAGGGGGCAGTAGGGCGAATGAAACCCGAGGGCTTAGATCAGATGATGGATGAAATAGCCCGGCTGTTGCCCCCCACACCTTATGCTCAGGAATTGATGCAGCTATTTCGGGAAGCTTATCTGCAACACAACAATATCCAGACAGCAACTTTATATCTATGCAATGCCTTGTTTGGTGAATATGGTTTGGTGATTTTCATACCAGATCGGCCAGCTTTCAAAAAGGCTATGATACCGGTTTTTGAAGAAGAATTGCTGCAACAAACTACCTTTCAAATCTTGCAGCAAACCATTCGCTCATTATCGCAGCACCATACCGTGCAGGCACGTCCTCGTGAAATAAATCTGTTTTATCTTGATGAACAAGTACGCGAACGGATCATAAAAAACGGTTCTGCATGGAAAGTACTAAACACCCATATAAGCTGGGATGAAGAAGCATTAAAGAAATGGATACACGAGCACCCGGAACAAATCAGTCCGAATGTGATGCTGCGTGGCCTGATGCAGGAAAAGCTATTGCCCAATATTGCATTTATCGGTGGAGGAGGCGAGCTGGCTTACTGGCTGGAACTGAAAGATTTGTTTGCACATTTTGATGTGCACTATCCGCTGCTGATGTTGCGTTCTTCATGGTTATGGATCCCGGAAAAAACTTATCGGCTCATGCAGCGCCTGCATATCGGTTGTGCAGATGTGTTTCAGCATCCTGATACCTTGATCCGGAAATATGTGATGCAGGAAGCAGGCACACAAATCAGCCTGCAATCTTATCATTCACAGGTGAATGAAATTTTTCAGCAAATCATCCAACAAGCAGGTGCTATTGACAGCACGCTGATAGCTTCGGCAAAGGCTGCTCAGGTGCGTACACAGCATTTGCTGGAAAATCTGGAACTGAAAATGCTGCGCGCACAAAAAAGAAAAATGCAAATCCAGACAGCACAAATCCAGCGTATCCACCAGCAATTGTTTCCCGATAATCATCTCCAAGAAAGAATTGAAAATTTCTCATCCTATTATGCCTGGTATGGCCGTGATTGGATAACTGCTTTGCACAAGCACATTGACCCATTGCGCCAGGCTTTTACGGTAGCTGTTTACAACTAAAACATGTCTCCTTTTCTGGTTTCTGAACAACGGTCGCCTGATTGGTGAACATCAGGCTGCATACTTTTTTATCCTGATGTTTGCTTTTTTTATCCGTTTCTATGCAATTGCCAAAAGCATGTATAATTTTACCGCCATATTTCGGAAAACATGCAATCCAAATCTTTTCATCGAACTATTGTATTTGTTTATCTGCTGTTGATCTCAGGATTTACACGGGCTGTATTTGCCCAGTCTTCTGCTGTGGAACAGATGATGCTTTCCCGTTTTCAAATGCTTTCCGCGGAAGTGGCCGGTTATGATGGAGTCTCCCTCTCGCAACCTTCTTTTGTGGCGCGCGATTATTGGTTCCCGGCAGTGGTACCTGGCACAGTATTAACCACGCTGGTCAAAAACCACGTGTATCCTGATCCGCATATTGGCATGAACAACATGCTCATTCCCGATGCCAATGATTCATTTAACCTGCAATATGGACTTTCGAAATACAGTTACCTGCCGCATGTAGCCAATCCCTGGAAAAAGCCATACTGGTACCGCACTGAGTTTGAAATATCGAAATCCCGGTCGGGACAGCAGGTGCAGCTGATTTTCAAAGGTATAAACTACCGCGCAGCAGTATGGCTAAATGGCCGGCAGATTGCCGATTCCGCTACGATGGTAGGCATGTTTGCTGAATATGCATTTGATGTAACGGATCTGATTCGTTTTGGTGAAAAAAATGCACTTGCGGTTGAAATCTTTCCGCTTGATGATCCGGGCATGCCATCCCATCCTCAATTGCAAGCCCTGGGCGATTTCTATCCCAACGGTGGACCTACAGGAGATATTGGGAAAAATGTAACCATGCTATGTGCTGTAGGGTGGGACTGGATTCCGGAAGTGCACGACCGCAATATAGGGATCTGGCAACCGGTTTACCTGCGTTTCACCGGACCTGCTGTCATTCAGCATCCGCAAATCATCACGGAGTTGCCCGATCTTCCGGATACCGGCACAGCAAGGATTGCCTTGCATCTGACCCTCCGCAACCTGCAATCACGTGTCGTCAACGGAAAGCTGATAGCCACTTTCAGCGGAGAAGGATTTGAAAGCAAGCCAATAGAAATCACCAGGCCTGTGCAATTGAATCCTGGGGCTGAACTGTCGGTCAGCCTGGATCCCCGTCAATTCCGCGAACTGATCTGGAAAAATCCACATCTATGGTGGCCCAATGGCTATGGGAAGCCGGACCTGTACCGCCTTCGGCTGCGTTTGATAACCCATGACGGACAGGTTTCTGATGATACCACATTTCTGTTTGGTGTGCGCAGCGTAAGCTCAAAAGTAACTATGGTTAATGGTTGGCCACGAAGGGATTTTTATGTAAACGGCAGGCGAATTGCTATTACCGGCGGCGCCTGGGTACCCGATATGATGCTGCAGGAAGATTCGCTGCGTTTTGATCGCTCGCTGAGGTTATGCCGTGATGCCCATCTGAACCTGATCCGCATCTGGGGTGGGGGAGTGGCTCCTCCTGATGTTTTCTTTGAAATAGCTGATCGTTACGGGCTGCTGGTTTGGCAGGACTTCTGGATTACCGGCGATACCCAGGGAGAATTCAAAGGTTCACCCGACTGGCCGGTGCAGGGCGATGTATTCATCCGGAATGTAATCAGTACGATATTACGCCTGCGCAATCATCCCAGCCTGCTGGTATGGACAGGCGGCAACGAAGGGCATGCCCGTAAAGAATTGTATGATGCCATGCGTCAGGCAGTAGCTGAACTAGATGGCACCCGGCCTTTTATTCCCAGTTCTTCCGGCTTTGCCAAGCTGCCAGCAGGCTGGGCTGCTTCCTGGCCGGACAACCAACCCGCCGGAGTATATAGCGGTGGGCCCTACACCTGGCAAAAACCAGAGCATTATTTTGAGCTGGCCGACCGGGGACGTGACTGGGTATTTAAAGATGAAACCGGTATCCCTTCCCAGCCACCCTATGCTACCCTGCCCAAAATTATTCCCGACCTGGTGCCCGATACAGCCCTGCCTTTCCCGCTGAACAATACCTGGGGCTACCATGATGCCTGCACAGGAAACGGACATTATGAAGCCTACTTGCAGGAAATGATCAGCCGTTATGGTGCACCCGTAAGCATGGAAGACTACAGCAATAAAATGCAGCTCATGAATGCCGAAGCCTACCGGGCTATCTTTGAATCAGTTGGTCATCTGCTGAACGACCGCGGAGGCGTGATGCTCTGGAAACTCAATGCAGCTTTCCCCAGTGTGATCTGGCAGATATTTGACTGGTATCTGGAGCCCAACGCCGGCTATTATTTTATTCAATCGGCCTGTGCACCCTTCCATCTCCAGTTCAATCCAGACGATAGTACCATCACCCTCATCAATCGCACCTATCAACCCCGTACCCTTCAGGCCCGCATACAATGGTTTGATAGCACCGGTAAAATGATAAAAAATGAAACCACAAGCATACAAGCTGCTCCATCGTCCGTTACACCTTTAGACAAGCATTTTCTGTATCGGCCTACAAATAATGGCGTCACATTCCTGCATCTTTCTCTTATGAATGCCGAAGGAAAACTGCTGGATGAAAATACATACTGGATGAGCCCCACAGGACAATTCAACGGATTTCATACACTCCAACCTTCAAGCCTGGATATCCATTTGCTCCACAAACAAATCAAACAAAACCGGTTATGGATAAGTTTCCGGATTCATAATGGTGGCTCTTCCCTGGCTTTTTTCATTCACAACCAACTCACAGATGCACGAACCGGAGAAGAAATTTTGCCCGCCTACTGGTCAGCTAATTATTTTTCCCTGGCACCGGGTGAAAGCCGCATCATTACCGTGCAATATGATTTGGAGGCTGTATCACCAACATCTGAATTGAAATGGATTGTAAAAGGATGGAATACGGATCCGGTTGAAATGATATTTCACTAAAATCAAACCAAACCAAAAAAATTCGCCTGAAGGATAACGTACGCAGATAGGATGCGTACCCCGTATATAGGTTGCAGGTTTTTAAGATCTAAAACCTGTTTTCCTATGCCTTTGCCGTCAGTTTCATCACCCTGTCTGCATTGCGAACGATGCGAAAAGGTCTTTTCGATCCATGAACATTATAAGCTTACGGAAATGATATGCATCTGCAGGCAACACACTTATCAGCTTTGTTATGCCTGCAAACATCAGGTTTGTTCATGTGGCGGAACCATGCTTGAAAAATGGTTATGGGCTGAATCCGAATATCCTGGTTATTGCATTCAGTCATGCGTACCTGCCGGTCGGATTGAAGTTTAGGTTACACAACATCAAATGCCGCGGGATGGAATCGTATCTTTGTAAAAAAGCATTATGGCTTACCGCAGCCTCCTGGCTTTTGTAGAACGATTGGAGCAGGCCCACGAACTGGTACGCATACAGGCGTATGTAAATCCCAGGCTGGAAATTGCAGAAATCACAGACCGGATGTGCAAATCGCCCGGCGGGGGAAAAGCTCTTCTTTTCGAAAATACCGGATATGATTTCCCTGTGCTGATCAATGCCATGGGCAGCTATCGGCGCATGTGCCTGGCGCTGGGAGTGGATAATCTGGACGATATTGGCAGGGAGATGGAATCTTTGTTCAAAGAGTTAGCCCTGCCCAAAGGATCTCTGTTGGAAAAATTAACCCTTTTGCCTACCCTTGGCAAGCTGGCATCGTGGATGCCGGTCAGCATCAAAGGACGCGGAGCCTGCCAGGAGGTGATCATGGAAGAGCCCGATCTGTACCGGCTGCCTATCCTTACCTGCTGGCCCAAAGACGGCGGGCCTTTTATCACATTGCCCATTATCCATACCAAAGATCCGGACACCGGCATCCGCAATGTGGGCATGTATCGCATGCAGATTTTCACCAAAGACATGACCGGCATGCATTGGCATAAACATAAAGTATCGGCCCGCCATTACCAGGCCTATAAAGCTAAGGGGCTGAAAATGCCGGTAGCTGTGGCCTTGGGCGGCGATCCCGTATATACCTATGCTGCTACGGCTCCTCTGCCCGATAATGTGGATGAGTATATGCTGGCAGGTTTTATCCGGAAAAAAAGAGTGGAACTGGTGAAATGTCTCACCCAGGATATTGAGGTTCCTGCCGATGCCGATATCGTGATTGAAGGATATGTAGACCCTACAGAAGATCCGATCTGGGAAGGCCCTTTTGGCGATCATACAGGCTATTATTCATTGCCCGACTGGTATCCCCGTTTTCATGTTACCTGCATCACCCATCGGAAAAATGCCATTTATCCTGCCACTATCGTAGGCATCCCCCCGCAGGAAGATGCCTGGATCGGCAAAGCCACCGAACGCATATTCATTACTCCCATCAAAATGACTCTGCTGCCCGAAGTAGAAGATATGGATATGCCCATTGAAGGGGTATTTCACAACCTGACCATTGTCAAAATCCGCAAACAATATCCTGGCCATGCGCAGAAAGTAATGAACGCCATGTGGGGAGCAGGGCAGATGATGTTCAATAAAATGCTCATCATCGTGGATGAAGATGTGGATATTCATGACTATGAAACCCTTGCCAGGTATGCTTTTGCCCATATACGTCCCGAGCTGGATATTTACTTCAGCCAGGGACCTATGGATGTACTGGACCATGCTTGCAGCAAACCCGGTATCGGCGGCAAAATGTGCATAGATGCCACCCGCAAATGGGAAGAAGAAATGGATACGGAAACCCATGAAACCTCTAAGCCCGACGCCTTGCCTGGCCTGCATCAATTGCAGCAACGGTTTCCAGAGATTCGCGACGTCAATGTTTCCCTGCTGCATCGGCAGATTCCCTGCGTATTGATTGCTGTTCGTAAAAACCGCAAAGGACATATAGCTGAATTGCATGCCGCCTGTGCCCAGATCTTTGCCCAAGCAGGTGTGAAAATGATTTTATATGCCGAACACACCGTAAATGTGCAGGATCTGGCCGTTGCTTTGTGGCGCATTACCAATAACCTGGATCCCAGGCGCGATCATCACATGGCTACAGGAATCATAGGCCTGGATGGTACCATCAAAACCCGCGAATTTGATGGTTTCCAGCGCGACTGGCCCAATATCATCGTTTCGGATCTGCAAACCATTCAGGCTGTGGATGCCAAATGGGACTCCCTCGGCATAGGCCCTTTTATTCCTTCTCCATCCCTTCGGTTCCGCGACCAGTTGTACGGTGAGGAAGCCGTAGCGCATCCGTCCTGATGCTTTAGCCATTTCTTTTTACCTTTGATGCCTCATTCTTTCAAAAACAATGACTTATGGCTTATGATCTGATTGTTATCGGCAGCGGCCCAGGTGGCTACGTGGCCGCTATACGGGCAGCACAACTGGGATTTAAAACGGCTATCGTGGAACGCGAATCCTTGGGTGGTATCTGCCTGAACTGGGGATGCATCCCAACAAAAGCCCTGTTGAAAAGTGCACAGGTCATGGAATATGCCCTGCACGCAGCAGATTATGGCGTGAAGGTGGAACAAGCCAAACCCGATTTCCCGGCTATGATCAAGCGCAGCCGCGCTGTGGCCGATAAAATGAGCAAAGGCGTGCAGTTTCTGATGCGCAAAAATAAAATTGATGTCATCCAGGGCACAGCCAAGCTCGTGGCAAAGGGTAAAATCAGCGTAATTGACGCCAGCGGAAAATCTGCCACCTACGAAGCCCGCCATATCATCATTGCCACGGGCGGCCGCAGCAAGGAATTGCCCAACCTGAAAATCGATCATAAAAAAGTAATCGGCTATCGCGAAGCCATGGTATTGCCCGAACAGCCAGCATCCATGATCATCGTTGGTTCGGGCGCCATCGGCGTGGAATTTGGTTACTTCTACAACAGCATCGGTACCAAAGTCACGATTGTGGAATTTTTGCCGCGTATTGTACCCAACGAGGATGAAGATATTTCCCGCGAACTGGAAAAGATTTTCCGCAAAAAAGGCATGCAAATCTATACCAACTCGGAAGTTACGGGTGTGGACACTTCCGGCAATAGCGTGAAGGCTACCGTCAAAACGCCGCAGGGCAACATTACCCTGGAAGCCGATGTGGTGCTTAGCGCCGTGGGTATCGTAGCCAATGTGGAAAACATCGGCCTGGAAACATTGGGAATCAAAACAGAAAAAGGAAAAATAACCGTCGACACGTATTACCAGACCAATGTGCCGGGTATATATGCCATTGGTGACTGCATTCCTGGGCCGGCACTGGCTCATGTGGCCTCCAAGGAAGGCATTGTGTGCGTGGAACATATTGCCTATCAGGAGAAAAAATATGACCGCAAGCCCGAACCTATTGATTATCACAACATCCCCGGCTGTACCTATTGTTCACCGGAAATTGCTTCGGTGGGCTATACCGAAAAAGCCGCCCGGGAAGCCGGTTATGAAGTGAAGGTGGGTAAATTCCCGCTTTCTGCTTCCGGCAAGGCTACAGCCGCCGGTGCCAACGAAGGGTTCATTAAGGTGGTGTTCGATGCCAAATACGGTGAATGGCTGGGTACGCACATGATTGGCTACAATGTAACGGAAATCATTGCCGAAACTGTAGTGGCACGCAAACTGGAAACTACCTATCACGAAGTGCTGGATTCCATCCATCCGCATCCCACCATCAGCGAATCCGTCAAAGATGCCATCGAAGTGGCTTACGACGAAGCGATTCACCTGTGAGGAGAATTACTTATGCCAGAGGAAGGGTATATGCAGGTTGCATATACCCTTCTTGTTTCATGATGGACTCACATCAGTTTTCTGGCTTCTTTTCTCAGTACGTCGAGAGCTACCTGCAAAGGAGAAGGCTGTTGCTGCAGATAATGCGAAAGCAATTGCCTGCAAAGATCCGCGCTGCGGGCCTCTGCAGGGAGCTGGCCAATGAGCAGATTCAGCTGGCTGATCATATATTCCTTGGCATGCACCACCGCATCCCATGCCACCTGGGAAACATAAATCTGCTGGCTCACATTATGTGCAAATTCTTCCCTGATATCCTGCACCATCAATGCATATAATTCACTCGCCAGTAAATCAATTTTTCCCAACCGGTAAACCAGCTGCTCCGGCGATATGCGTTCAATAAAAACCACCAGGCGCTCATAAGCCTGCAACCGCAGGGGCAGGGTAATGGACGATCTGCCTGCATCCGGAGTAGCTGTTTGAGGAACATTCGTTTTCCTTTTCTTCATCCAATCCCGGACAAAAGAAAATAAAATAACTACAAAACCAATGGCAATTAAAATCTCCAGTAATGTCAGCGATTGCATCTTGTACCCAATATTTTTAGCCTATTCAAGAATATGTTTGATTCTTTTTTATCAATCTGATATTGCGTTGCAGTCCTTCCCATCCTGCACGTTTCAGCGGTGTATGGCCAAACAGTTCCACAAATTTTTCTTCGGTTAATTGTTCCCATTCCTGTGTGGAGAAATCAAGGATCTCGGGAACTGGCTCCAGATCAGCTTCCTGGCTTACACGACTAAAACGGTTCCAGGGGCATACATCCTGGCAGATATCACATCCGAAAATCCAATCCTTCCATTTGCCTTCAGCTTCCTGCGGATAGATATGGGCCTTCAGTTCGATGGTGTAATAGGAGATACAACGACTGGCATCAATGATTTTATCCGGCAGAATAGCCTGCGTTGGACATGCATCGATGCAACGGGTACAGGTTCCGCAATAATCTTTGGCAAACGGATCGTCGTACACCAGTTCCAGATCGGTAATCAGGGTGGCAATAAAAAGAAAGGAACCCTGCTGCCGGGTGATGAGATTGCCGTTTTTTCCCACCCATCCGAGGCCGGAACGCACAGCCCAGGCACGTTCCAGCACGGGCGCACTGTCCACAAATCCACGTCCTTGTATTTCACCGATCTGTTCCTGCAAACTTTTCAGAAATTGCTTGAGTTTCTTTTTGATTACCCGATGATAATCCCAGCCATAGGCATATTTTGAAACCCGGTAACTATCGGTTCGTTGCCTGCGGGCCGGAAAATAATTCATCAACAGGGTTATAACAGATTGCGCTCCGGGCACCAGTTTCCGCGGATCAATACGCAGATCAAAATATCGCTCCATGTAAGCCATGGTACCCTGATAGCCATTGTTCAACCATTTTTCCAGCCGCCGGGCATCTTCATCCAATGCAGCTGCACGGGCAATACCACAATAATCAAAGCCGAGCTTCCGGGCCAGCTGCTTCACAAGGGCCGTATGTCTGGCTGCTGCTGGGTTCATGGTGTTTTATTCACACTAAAACAAAAAACATTGGCCTGGTTAGACTGATCAAACAAACCTGTACGTAGGGAAAATACCTGATTGATGGTCTGACGAATATCCCAGTCGGCCTGCATGACCTTTTTAAAATCAAGCTGATTCACGAAGATAATACCTATCAACTGTCGTGAAATATCGTAAAACGGGTAAGTCCCGAAGAGACCGGGACTGCTTACCGACAAGGGATGATGGTTGCCGTCTTCAGCTTCCACCCATTCTCCCAATCCATAAGCCCACTGGTCATTGATAACCCCGTCAACAGGAGAATATCGTATAGGAATGTTCACAATCTGATTGCGCTGCATTTCCTGCAGGGCTTGTTCACTCAAAATCCTGCGCCCTTGATACACACCTTTATTAGCAATCATTTCCAGAAAATGCAACAAATCCAGGGGACAGGAATAGGCACCACCCGCCAGTTCTGGATTGGCTGGTCGCATGAAAGATGTGTGTTGCATCCCGCAGGGGCGGGCAATGCGTTCTTCAAAGTTCTGTACAAAGCTTTTTCCCGATACCACTTCAATGACCCGTCCGGCAATCTGCAAACCGAAAGAACTATAATAAAAAGCTTTGCCGGGTTCGGCTTCCAGCGGAACCAGCCGGCTAATCTGCTCTACACATGCAGTCAGGGTATGGGTACGCCAGCAAATGCGCCGGAAGGCGGGTGTGGCAAAATATCCGGTCGTGTGTCTGAGACAATCCCGGATCGTGATTCGGCTTTTCAAACCCGTGTTGAATTCGGGTAAATATTTGCCTACCGGATCATCCAGTGCGATTTTTCCTTCATCTACAAAAGTCATGATCAGCGCAGTACTTAACCATTTGCTCACAGAAGCCACCGGTACCGTAGTCTCCATATTGTATCCGCCCAATGAATCCTGATACACGATATGCCCATTTTGCTCAAGCAACACATAAACCCGGCCATGATATACACGCTGATGAGCCAGAACAGCCTTGTCCAACTCAGGATAAGTAGATTGTGCAACGGTACCGAAAATCGGAAAAATTAACAGAATACTCAGAATTGAGCTGAAATTCAGACAGGGAAAGTATCGCATATATGACATGATTTCGCAATTGAGCCGGCTGGAGTTAAATTTGATACACTAAGGTAAGTTTTCCTAAAAAACAGAAAATATGAATTTGAACGAATTCACTATCAAATCGCAAGAAACCATTCAAAGGGCTCAACAGCTGGCTTTTGAAGCACAAAATCCGGCTATAGAAACCGGACATCTGCTTAAAGCCTTGCTGGATGAGAATCCTGATACGATGGAATATTTGCTGAAAAAAAATGAAGTAAACCTAACCTACCTGCAGTCCAAACTGAATGAAATTCTGAAACGATATGCCAGATTGGAATCAGGGGAAGGTGGACAAACCATTAGCCGTGACATGAACAATGTGCTGTTGCGTGCTTCTTCCCTTGCAAAAGAGTTTAAGGATGAATTTGTGAGTGTGGAACACTTGCTGCTTGCATTGCTGATGGGTAATGATGATATTGCGAAGTTGCTGAAAGATGCAGGCATGACGGAAAAAGGCCTGCGTGCCGCTATTGCCGATCTGCGAAAGGGTAGTACGGTAAGCAGCCAGACAGCCGAGTCACAATTTCATGCCTTGCAGAAATATGCCCGTAACCTGAATGAGCTGGCAGCAGCCGGTAAGCTCGATCCGGTTATCGGGCGCGATGAGGAAATCCGCCGTACCCTGCATATTCTTTCTCGCCGTACCAAAAACAATCCTATTCTGGTAGGTGAACCGGGTGTGGGAAAAACGGCTATCGTAGAGGGCTTGGCACATCGGATCATCAATGGCGACGTACCTGAAAACCTGAAAACCAAAGTGATTTATGCCCTCGATATGGGAGCCCTGATGGCTGGTGCCAAATATCGGGGTGAATTTGAAGAACGACTGAAAGCTGTCATCAAAGAAGTTACCGAAAGCAATGGAGAAGTGATTTTATTCATCGATGAAATTCATACCCTGGTAGGGGCTGGTGCCATGGAAGGTGCTATGGATGCGGCTAATATCATGAAACCAGCTCTTGCACGGGGTGAGCTTCGTGCCATTGGCGCTACAACCCTAAATGAATACCAGAAATATTTTGAGCGCGATAAAGCTCTGGAACGGCGCTTCCAGATGGTGATGATTGATGAACCGAGCGTAGAAGATGCCATATCCATCCTCCGCGGCCTGAAAGATCGATATGAAACGCATCATCACGTGCGAATCAAGGATGAAGCCATCATAGCTGCGGTGGAGCTTTCTCACCGGTACATTACCGACAGGTTTTTGCCTGATAAAGCCATTGACCTAATCGATGAAGCAGCAGCCAAATTGCGGCTGGAAATGAATTCCATGCCTGAAGAACTGGACGAGCTGGAGAGAAAAATTCGCCAGCTGGAAATTGAAAGAGAAGCTATCAAACGGGAAAACGATCAAACTAAACTGGAAGAACTGAATCGCGAAATCTCCGAATTGTCTGAACAACGCAACGCCTTAAAAGCCAAATGGCAGCAGGAAAAAGAAATCGTAGATAAAATTCAGGCCGCCAAGGCAACCATCGAAAACCTGAAAATAGAAGCAGAACAGGCCGAGAGAAACGGAGACTATGGCCGTGTGGCTGAAATTCGCTACGGTCGCATCCGGGAGCAGGAAAATCTGGTGAAAAAATATACCGAAGAGCTGGAAAAATTATCGGCTGATAAACGCCTGCTCAAAGAAGAAGTAGATGCAGAAGATATTGCAGAAATCGTGTCCAAAGCTACCGGCATACCCGTAACCCGCATGATGCAAAGCGAAAAGGAAAAACTGCTGCATCTGGAAGATGAATTGCACAAACGGGTGGTAGGGCAGGATGAAGCTATCGAGGCCGTGGCCAATGCCATCCGCAGAAGCCGCGCCGGCCTGCAGGATGAGCGCAGGCCCATAGGTTCGTTCATCTTCCTGGGTACCACTGGCGTGGGTAAAACGGAATTGGCCAAAGCACTTGCTGAATGCCTGTTTGATGATGAGCGGATGATGACGCGTATCGACATGAGTGAGTATCAGGAAAAACATACGGTGAGCCGGCTTATCGGCGCTCCTCCGGGTTATGTAGGTTATGAAGAAGGCGGACAGCTTACGGAAGCCGTTCGTCGCAAACCCTATTCCGTGGTTCTGCTAGATGAAATCGAAAAAGCACACCCCGACGTGTGGAATATCCTGTTGCAGGTGCTGGATGACGGCCGCCTGACCGATAACAAAGGCCGGGTCGTGAATTTCAAAAATACCATCATCATCATGACCAGCAACCTGGGTAGCCATATCATTCAGGAAAACTTCAATCAGCTTACCGATGATAACAAGGAAGAAATTGTGGAACGCACCAAGGCTGAAGTGATGGCTCTGCTGCGCCAAACCATCAGACCTGAATTCCTGAACCGGATTGATGAAATCATCCTGTTCCAGCCATTGATGAAAGAGCAAATCCGCGAAATTGTCAATATCCAGCTCAGGCACCTGCAGGAACAAATGAGTAAGAACGGCTATCAGGTTGACTTCACCGACTACCTGATCGATTATCTGGCCGTTGCCGGCTACGATCCGCAATTTGGAGCCAGACCGCTCAAACGGGTTATCCAGAAAGAAATCGTGAACCCGTTAAGCAAGAAAATCATAGCCGGCGAGATTGAAAAAAACCAGCTCGTGCTGATTGATGTATTCGATGGGGTAGTAGTGTTCCGTACCAATCATCACCATGCTTCGTCGGCAGAATCCGTCGCAGACCTGCTCAATACGGGCAGCTTGCGCTAAACCGCCATGGCAGATACTTTATATCAAATTTAAATGTAGAACCCCGCCTTTAGGCGGGGTTCTTTATACCATTAACCGAAGTTTTACAGATAGCAAAAAAATTTTTTGAGAAAATATTTGAAAATATCATTTCATTACATATCTTTAACCTGTCATTTGAGACAAAATTGTTATGTAACCAAACCATTGCCTATGAAAAACCAGCTTTCCTGGATAGTTATACCCATTCTGATCATATTTTCCCCTCTCATAAGCTGGAATGATATTCATCTCCCGGGAACGGGATGGATGCCTGTTCCCATAGATGATGAACCTTATGACCATATCCGGAAAAACCCCTTTACGGGTGCTGTTGCCTGTCAAAGACAACCTGTAAGGAGACGAGTGTGGGCTTTCTGATTGAGGGGAAGGCTCATGATTAAAGGGTTACTGAACACCCGGTATAATTCTTTATACCGGGCTATTTTAACCTAAAACCCGGTGACAAAAAAGGCATTTCGATATGCCGAAGATGCAACAGATGATTGTTCCTGGATTTTCACAAAAATATACTACGCTTCAACCTGTTTTAACCTGCACATACATCGGGGCCTATTCATCGGCCCCATTTTTATTTTAAATGAATTGAGATGAAACAGGCGTCGTAAATTCCCGGTTGGGATGCCGGCAGATGTATTTCTCTACTTCAGCCACCAATGCCGAACCGACCACCTGGATGGTAGCCTGCAGTTCTTCCCGGGTCATACGATATCGTTCAAGCCAGTAAGCCGCAGTAAGCGGATCATCGAGCTGAATACGCGCCCCGTCGCGCGAAGCTGTTACAGATACGGTATTCCTTTCCATAACCGTAAGATTTAAAAATGTAAGAAAACCCATTTCCGGTGGCAAGGTGAGAAGGAGTACCTGACTGAACGAACCTGATTCCTTATCAAAGTTAAATAGTTCTGTGCAAGAAAATATCAGTTCTTAAAATAAAAATTTTCTGAAAAATCAGATTGCGTAAGGATTACACAATAATCCCCCGTGATTACATGCGTATAAAGCAAAGTAAAAACGAACCTGCTCAGCAGTAAAAGCAGCGGTAAAAAATGCGACGCATGAATCGGTAAATGCGGATCAGAAATGAAAATACACTTTCCCTGATAGTTGCTATTCGCGAATCAATACTTGTTTGGATTCGAGATGATCGAGTACCACAGCCCCCTCGGGCAGGCGGGCAGGTATGCGGATATGCCTGCTTGCAGGGCCGGAAATGATCAGCTGTGCAGATGTCTGTGATGAAAATGTAAGGCCTGTCAGATCAATTTCATTGGCATTCCACAGTTTTACCAATGGCATGGTCTTAGGTTTGATTTCCACATTTCTGAAGGCTATATCCTTTGCATAGTCCAGCTGCATACCCCGATCGGTTTGCATGTGCATGTCTGTAAAAAATATACGTTCAACCGGCATTTCAGACAAACCCCGTATCACTATGGCTGATGCAGCACCACTTACCTGGATATCACTCAGATGAAAATCGGTGAAATGAGGCGTTTCGGGTGTAACAGGTTGGGCAGCCGTATCAGACGCAGATGATTGCTCATAATAGGTATCAAACAATACAGCTTCATTTGCAATATCGTGCATGTAAATGCGATCTATGTAAATATCACGCACCCATCCTCCGCTTCCCCTGCGGCTTTTGATGCGAATGCCGGTATCCGTATCAATGAAATTGCAATTAGTTACATATACATTCCGGATACCACCATCTGTATTGCTGCCAATCACAAACCCGCCGTGGCCATGATATACGATACAATCAGCAATCAGCACTTGTTGCAAAGCTGCTGATGAATCGGCATACCTGCTGGGACTCGATTTCATGCAGATACCATCATCACCTGCATTAACAGTACAGCGATAAATGATGATATTTTTCCCTCCGCTGATATCAATGCCATCACCATTCTGCGCCCACCATTCGTTGTTTACCTTCACATCTTTGATCATCACCTGCTCACAATAATTAGGATAGAGTGCAAACTTGGGTGAATTTTTCAGCGTTACGCCCTCAATCCATACATTTTTACAACGCACCAGCCATACCATATAAGGCCGCATGTAATCACGTGCCGGCAAAAAATCGGCAGCAGTAAGCTTTTTTCCGGATTGCTTCAACTTTTTCAGATATTGTTCACCATCACGCGCTTCAGCGCTGGGCCACCAGATTTTTCCATTATCAACAAGTACACCCCCTTTTTGCAGGAGAGCTTTCCATTGTGCAGCTGTAAGCTTTTCTTTTTTCACCGGTCGCCAGCTATCACCCGAACCATCTATGATTCCCTCACCGGTAATGGCTACATCCTCCAGATCATATCCAGAAATAGGCGAAGCCACGACAAAAGAGGATGAACGGGGAGGCTGAATGATAGGATATTGGCTATGATCCGGAGTAAACAACAGCATAGCACCCCTATCCAGATGAAGCTCTATATGGCTGCGCAGCTCTATAGGGCCTGTAAGCCATAATCCGGGCGGAATCACAACCACACCTCCACCAGCTGCCGCACAGGTATCAATAGCCTGCTGAATGAATTTTGTATTCAACGTCTGCCCGTCAGGTTTCGCACCAAACTGCACGATATTGAAAATCCGATTAGGTATATCCGGTTTTTCCCACAGTGTAAAGGGAAACGGGGCTGTGTGTACATAATCTGCAAGTGTGCGCTCATGCACGTCTGGCTGTGCATATCCTACAGCAGAAATACTTATCAGGCAGGCCAGCAGGAGATGATATTTCATACTTACAAATGTTTATGCAATGGATTTCAAAACTAAACAAATGTGTTGAATTTTTCAGCCTGATTAACCATTTGTTTTCGGTTGAGCTATTCCTGACCATGCTGCAAATGCATGAAATGCTGTACCTTAGTCCGGATTAAATCACGATGTACACATGAAATCATGCTTATCTTCAGGCCTGCTTGTGATAATCATCCTGACAACATGCCAATGGACATTTGCACAGGATACGTTGCCCACACCTCGCAACATTGTAGCAGCTTATGAGAAGGGAACACGCAGCCGGGACGGCCAGCCCGGGCCACATTACTGGCAGAATCACGCCCGTTATGATATAGATGTACATTTTACTCCGGATACACGGCTTATCTGGGGAAAAGAAACCATCGTGTATGTCAACAACAGTCCGGATACTTTATCTTATTTCTGGTTTAAGCTTTATCCCAATTTTTATCAACGCGGTGCAGCGCGCAATACACCCGTGCTTCCGCAGGATTTAACGGATGGTGTACAAATCGGGGCTTATGCCATCAATGGTGTTGCCCAAAACCCGGGCAGGCTCAATATCAGGGGAACCAATATGATTATGCCGGCTACACTACCTTTGTTACCGCACGATTCGGTGCAAATTGACATACAATTCAGTTATGTGTTAAACAAAACATCGCATCAGCGTACCGGTGAAATTGAAGAAGGCGCTTATTTCATTGCTTATTTCTTTCCCCGCATAGCGGTGTATGACGACATTGATGGATGGAATACCTTTCCTTACAATGGCCTGCAGGAATTTTACAATGATTTCTGTGATTTTGATGTATCGATTCATGTGCCTGATGGATATGTGGTATGGGCTACAGGAAATCTGGTAAATGCACAGGAAGTTTTGCAACCGCAAATCGCAGCACGTCTGCAAAAAGCTGAAACAACCGATGATATCCGCTTTGTTATTGATACCAATGATATTTTGCAGCGACGTGTAACGATGCATCAGCCTGAAAATGTATGGCATTATTCAGCCCGGAACGTAACTGATTTTGTATTTGCTACCAGCAATCATTACGTCTGGCAATCCACCAGTCTTATTGTGGATTCGGCCACAGGCCGGCGTACACGTGTAGATGCAGTATATGATCCTAGGCATCAGGATTATGCGGAAGTCATTCATTTTGCACGAAAAACCGTGGAAGGCATCAGCTATTATTTCCCGCGCTGGCCTTATCCCTATCCGCATGAAACAGTAGTGGACGGGCTGGATCAGATGGAATATCCCATGATGGTGAATGATAATCCGCTAAGCAATCGTGCATCAACCATCGAACTAACGGACCATGAAATTTTTCATACCCTTTTCCCGTTTTACATGGGTACCAATGAAACCAAATATGCGTGGATGGATGAAGGATGGGCTACTTTGGGTGAATGGCTTTTAACGCCTTACATTGACAGTACCGTACACGATCCTTACGGCATGCAGGCCTATGATCATTTTGCAGGCACGGAAACGGATCTGCCGATTATCACACCCAGTACTCAAGAAGAAGGAACCGATTATTATTTAAATTCCTATCCCAAACCCGCCATGGGTTATTTGTATGTGCGCGATATGCTGGGCGATGAAGAGTTCCGGCGTGCGCTTCATCATTATATGCAAACCTGGCACGGGAAACATCCGATGCCGTATGACTTTTTCTATGCCATGAATGCAGGTGCAGGTAGAAATCTGAACTGGTTCTGGAAAAAATGGTTTTTCGATTCAGGATTCCCTGATCTGGCCATTGAACGGGTCACGCATCAAGGCCTTCGATATCAGGTTACCATTCGATCATTAGGCAACAAGCCTGTTCCTATTGATCTGCATGTATATTTGCAGAATGGCGATAGCTTGCAAATGCATCGCGATGTTTCCTGCTGGGAAAAAGGCAATGCCATAGTCAACCTTTCATTCCGGACAACCTCACCCGTGAAACGCATGGAACTGGGCTCGTTGTATGATGCTGATGTGAATCGCAGCAACAACAGCTGGCAACCCTGAAATGGTCATTCCCGCTGCGATCGGTAAATTTGCACCCAAACCAGCAACCATATGTCCCGAATCGAACATATCCGCAATTTCTGCATCATAGCCCATATTGACCACGGCAAAAGCACCCTGGCCGATCGGCTGCTGGAATACACCCATACCATTTCCGAACGGGAAATGCAGGAACAGGTGCTCGACGACATGGAACTGGAGCGGGAAAAAGGTATTACCATCAAGAGCCATGCGATTCAGATGGAATATGAGTTTGAAGGAAAAGCCTATACCTTGAATCTGATTGATACACCCGGACATGTGGACTTTTCTTATGAAGTATCGCGTGCGCTGGCTGCCTGCGAAGGGGCTTTGCTTCTGGTGGATGCTACCCAAGGTATTCAGGCGCAAACCATCTCCAACCTGTATCTGGCATTGGATCATGACCTGGAAATCATTCCCGTGATCAATAAGATTGATATGGAAGGAGCGATGATTGATGAGGTAAAAGAACAAATCATAGATCTGATTGGTTGCAAGGAAGAAGATATCCTGCTGGCATCCGCCCGTACAGGAGCCGGCGTGGAAGAGATTCTGAAAGCTATTGTGCAGCGTATCCCGCCGCCTGAAGGTGATCCGGATGCACCTTTGCAGGCACTTATTTTCGACAGCATGTACAATTCGTTCCGCGGCGTGGTGGCCTACTACCGGGTATTTAACGGTACCCTGCGAAAGGGAGATAAGGTAAAATTTGTGAATACCGGGCGGGAATACGATGCCGATGAAGTGGGCATCCTTCGCCTGCGGCTGGAGCCACGCGAGCAGATCACGGCTGGTAATGTGGGATACATTATCACAGGCATCAAATCGGCCAGCGAAGTGCGTGTAGGCGATACCATCACATTGGTCAGCAATCCCTGTCAGGAAGCTATCAAAGGTTTTGAAGAAGTAAAACCCATGGTGTTTGCCGGTATTTTCCCGGTTAATACGGAAGATTACGAGGAACTGCGCGAATGCATGGAAAAACTCAAACTCAATGATGCAGCACTAACCTTTGAACCGGAAACATCTCAGGCACTGGGATTTGGCTTTCGCTGCGGATTTCTGGGTATGCTGCACATGGAAATCGTGCAGGAACGATTGGAACGGGAATTTCACCAGAGCGTAATCACCACGGTTCCCAACGTAAGCTTTATTGCCTATACCACCAAAGGCGAAAAAATCATCGTCAACAATCCGTCTGAAATGCCCGATCCCAGCCGGTTAAGCCGGGTTGAAGAACCCTTTATCCGTGCACAAATCATCACCAAACCGGAATATATCGGCAATATCATGACGCTATGCCTGGGTAAACGAGGCACTTTAATCAATCAGCATTATCTGACACCTACCCGTGTAGAACTTATTTTTGAAATGCCACTCACTGAAATTGTATTTGATTTTTACGATAAACTCAAAAGCCAGACCCGTGGCTATGCTTCATTTGATTACCATCCGATCGGCTATCGCGAAAGCGATATTGTAAAAATGGATATTCTGCTCAATGGTGATAAAGTAGATGCGCTCAGTGCCTTAATCCATCGCAGTCGGGCACAGGAACTGGGTCGCAAATTGTGTGAAAAGCTAAAAGAACTATTGCCCCGTCAGCAATTTCAGATTGCTATTCAGGCCGCCATCGGATCGAAAATCATAGCGCGGGAAAATATCAGCGCCCTGCGAAAAGATGTAACCGCCAAATGTTATGGTGGCGACGTATCGCGCAAGCGCAAGCTGCTAGAAAAACAAAAGGAAGGAAAGAAACGCATGCGCCAGATCGGTAGCGTGGAAGTACCCCAGGAAGCATTTTTGGCTGTGTTAAAGATAAATGAATAAAACGGGAAGATTAAATACGGTTCTAATCCCAGCATGTATCAAAAAGAATATATCTCACAACCGTAGCCACAAGAATGCCTCCAACCAGCAACATCCTGTTCCATTGTGCGAATATAAAACGAATCACTTGCAAGGCTTTTCCAATATGCTTTTCTACTGTAGAAACAGAAATCTGCATCCGTTGTGCAATTTCTCTATAAGATAATTGTTCTTCTCTACTTAATAGAAAAGCCTCGCGGCATTGGGGAGAAAGAGAAGCTATGGCTTCTTGCAGAAAAAGAATTATTTTATTCAGATACAATGATTAATGTGACAGGATTCTAACTATTTTCTGACTTATGGTTTCTCTCTTTTAGCTTCAAAACTAAAATTCGAACTGAAAATATAGTTCCCATGAACGATACTATTGCTAAAATAATAAACGAAGTCTTATCCCATTCACCAATTATTATAAGGCGTACAAAGAAAAATATGTATAAAGCGACGGATAGAATCCACAATACCTTTAATAAATATGAGAAATTAGGAAACATACTAAGCTACTTTTTAATCAAAATACAAAAAATCACATTCCATGATTAAATATTTATGAATTTGGAAGTAATACGTCTCTTAAGG